>AUXO011364996.1_pt1 | contig 29597 bp, 34 predicted proteins | sample 768731 | NCBI WGS metagenome assembly AUXO01 (sample SAMN02715735, study PRJNA202380) | gut metagenome | biome: sheep rumen | host: Ovis aries | place: New Zealand: Palmerston North
GAAGAAAAAAGTGGAAAAACCATTTTTCCCTGATACCTCATTAGTTTCTCCGAGTGGAACTTTTATTGAAATAAAAAAAGAAAGTATTTTGGATAAGATTAAAAACCTTATTGTACCAAATAAACTGAAATGTGGTGCAGAACCATGATAACCGCCTTTTTTATAATAGGAATAATAGCATTATTTTATCAAATTGTATTGAATGGATTTAAAATACATTTAAATCACCAATCACAATTTGCATCGAAAATAAAAAATGAATATAAAGGTTTTAGGATTAAATTTAACTATAAAGAAATGGTGACGTTAAGCGATTACCCTGAAATAGTAAAAATATACAATCAATCAAAGGATATTGCTATAATAGCCTTTATGTCAGAATGTTTTTGTTTCCATTTGAAATTTTTAATTTTTTTGCAATCGGCTTTTGTGTACAAGCAAATACTTAGTATAATTATTAGTATTATAAATAAGGAGATCTTAATAATGGATATAGTTTTAATGCTAATTATAATAATAGTTTTTGTTTATTTTAACTATTATTTTCGCTGTGAAAAATCTGCTGATGACAATGATGCAAGGTTTTGCAATTATTTGACTGAAAAAAAAGATGAAACAACACTTAATATAATTAAACGAAAAATTTTTAATGTCGACAAGGCTATAGCCTTAATTAACCGATATTATGAAACAAAAGATAGTAATTATTTAGTTTTTGCCATTCAACGTTATATTATACATAGTTATTTAATTGTGCTTATACTTGGGACAATATTAGCATTTTTAATGTTTGTTTTAGTTTTTGGAAAATAATTAATTTCATATAAAAATGAACGCTAAAAAATTTCTAAAATTAAAAGACACGAGAATAACATTTTATGCCAATGAAAATATATATGCTGGAAATGTAATAAATGCAGGAGAACTTGGGAATATAGCATATGGATATTGGGGTAAATCGTTAGGATTTACTAAACAGATATATCTATGCAAATGATAATCCGTTAAAGTATAAAGATCCAGATGGCAATTATTCGTTAACAATTCAGACAGGCATAGATAGTAATATTGGAGCTGGTGGCGGTACTTCTATTGGGCTTGCAGTTGGATGGAATACACAAACTGGATTTGAGGTAAAAGTAGTTGGGTCGAGTTCGCTGTCAGCAACATCAAGCATTGGAGGCTCAGCAACATTTGGATTAGGAATAGATTGGACTAATACACCTATTGATCAAAGTACAATTAAATCGGTAGGGGGTAGTGGATCATGGGATGTTGGAGTTGGAGTAGTGGTTGGTGGTGATATTAATTTTGACAATAAGACTGGTGAAATAACAGGAGTAGGGATACAAGTTGGTGGAACAGCATCTGTATCACCATTTATGATAGTTACACCTATTGGGAAAATTTCTGTAGAAGGACACGTTAAACAGACATGGAACTATGTGCTTTTTGATGTTAAAGAGTTTATAGTAAATACAATTAGTTATGGCAAAAAAAGTTTAGAATCTTTGATTCAAAAGATAGAGGAAAACGCAATGATTATTGGCTGTAGAGGTTATTAATATGATTGCCAGTCTCTTTTTTATAATTATTTCATATATATATCTTGCTTGCTTAACTAAAAAAACGAATGAAATTTTTTGTGACTATGAAAAAAGATTATTAGAAAGCAATGAAAGAATACCAATTAAGTTTAGGTTAGGCGGCAAAACAGGTTTTCCTAGTACAGAAAGAAAAAAAATAATTATAAGATATAAAAAGAACAAAAATAAAAACCATTTGATATCATTATTATGGTCGTTAGTATTATCAGAAGGAATAATGTTTTGGATGGTATTAGTTTATAGTTATGTTTTGATTATTATTTTTGCAAACATAGTTGATAGAGGAGAATATATGCATGATTATATAATAAAATTAATTATAATTGATTTAGTGTTTTTGTTGTTGATTAGTTTTACATATTATATGCTTTTTTTGAGACACATAAAAAATTTCAATATAATGAAGAGTAATTTTATTGAATACTTACGAAGCATTGCGGATATAGAAACGATAAGTAGAATTAAGAGATTTGATTTATTTATTAACAAATTATCATATTTAATGAAAGTATATGCTGAAACAAAGAATGATGAATATATGCTGTATGCGATTGAATATTTTTGCTTATACAGAAATAAGATATATATTTTTTTATTTTTTGCCGTTTTAGTTTTATTTAATTGTATATATTTGTTACATTAAACATAAGAAGTGACATTGAATTACATTTAGGATAGTTCAAAAAAGTTGTGAGTAATAAATATAGAGGGTTTTCTAATTACTTTAAGGGAAAAGCATATATAATTTTTATAATTCCATATAAAAGATATATTGTGGTATAACAATATAGTGTATGGCAAAATGGGTAAATGGGCCATAGAGAATCTCGAAAAAAGGTGAATTTTGGTGAAAAACAACTTGTCATTTGTGCAGATTTTGCATAAAATTAACTTGTCATTTGAGTGAAAATGTGGTAAAATAATAAAGCGATGAAAAGAAAGATATATACAAAATTACTGGATTGGAAGCATAGAAGTAATGGCAAGACAGCCATTCTAATTGAGGGTGCAAGAAGAATAGGGAAAACATATATAATTGAAGAGTTTGCTAAAAAAGAGTATAAAAGTTATATAATCATAGATTTTTCAAAAGTTAGTAAGGATATAATAGATATATTTGAAAACAATATTAATGATTTTGATTCGTTTTTTAACAGACTTGAAATATTATTTGGTATTAAATTATATCGAAGAGAAAGTATAGTAGTTTTTGATGAAGTGCAATTGTATCCACGAGCAAGGCAATTGATAAAACATCTCGTAGCTGATGGAAGATATGATTTTGCAGAAACAGGTTCACTAATTAGTCTGCATAGAAATGTAAAAGACATACTTATACCATCAGAAGAAGAAAGAATAAAAATGTATCCAATGGATTTTGAAGAGTATTTATGGGCGGTGGAAAATGAACTTACATATGATTATATAAAAGATTGTTATAACAAATTAAAACCACTTGGACAAGCCTTACATAAAAAAGCACTAAATTTATTTAGAGAGTATATGCTTGTAGGCGGTATGCCACTTGCTGTACTTTCATATTCAAAAGATAAAGATTTTGAAAAAGCTGAATTTGAAAAAAAGCAAATTTGTGATTTATATATTGAAGATATAAATAAATTTGCAAATAGTGAGAAGACAAAAGCAAAAAAAATATTTAATTATATTCCAACTCAGCTTCAAAAAAAATCGAAGAAAATAACATATGCCAACATGAAAAAAAACACGAGAAGTAGTGATTATGAAAAGGCGTTTATGTTTTTGGATGAATCGATGATGATTCATATTTGTAATAATGTTACTGATCCAGCCTTCCCGCTTGCATTGTCTGTGAATGATAATGAAAAGAAATGTTATATGCTTGATACAGGGCTACTTATAACAGAATGTTTAAAGGGTGAGAAGTATATCAGTTCAGAAATTTATAAATCAATTTTGTTTGATAAGTTGTTTATTAATGAAGGGATGTTTATGGAAAATGTAGTTGCTTGTAGTCTCGTAAAAAGAGATGAGAAACTATATTATTATAAACATAATGATACTGTAAAAAGTGAAAATGATATGGAAATAGACTTTTTAATACAGAGAAACGGGAAGATTTGTCCAGTTGAAATTAAATCATCTGTTTATAAAAGGCATTCTTCATTAGATAAATTTATAACAAAGTATAAAAGGAAAATAAGCCAAGCTTATATACTATATCAAAAAGATGTCCTTATAAGAGATGATATATATCATTTGCCAGTATATATGGCAGGGCTAGTTTAAAAAGAGTATCTATCAAGAAAATATTTATATTATCACATATAGTTTACAAAAGTTTTAATTATTGGAAGGCATATGGTCACCTACCACTATGAATATGATGATAATGGCAACCTGATAAGCGAAGATAGAAAACGACAATACGATATATTCGAAACCAATATAAGAAGATACGAATACACAAAAGACAATAAGCTTTTTATATGATATTGACAAAATGTCTAAAATACGATAAAATTAGAGTAATATATAATTAGTGGATATGTGAGGGCAATATCTTAATTGCTTTTTTATTTGCGATAACTTCTAATTGAACTTTCGAAAGGAGAAATATGAAGCTTTCAAAAAAGATAATTGCTGTGCTTTTGACACTTACCACAGTCATGGGATTTACTATGATTGTACATTCAAGTGTGATATATAAAGATATTACTTCTATAAGCATAAGGACTAATTTTACATTTGACTATGAGACGATGCAAGATGAAGGACTTCCTGATATAACTTTCAACTCAAATGGTGAGACGAATGACATGGTATATGTCTATTCCAATGCTAAGTATGAGATAGAATCATGTGAATGGTATTCACAAGGAACCAATGAGTTTGAGATTGGTGGAGCTCCAAAAGTTGTCGTATATCTTGTGACAAAGGAGTATGAAACGGTAAATTCTGGAAATAATGACTACTATTATAGATTCTTGAGTTCGTATTCTTCATCTACATGCTTTATATCAAAAGCTAATTTTGTATCTGCATCAAGACTTTCTACATCAAATTTAAAAATCGTATTTCAGCTGCAAGGTATAAAAGGTACATTCAATCCTCCAGATAGTGCTTACTGGGAAGATGATAAAGGCAATGCAAGATGGGAATCACCAAATATTAATGACTCAGGATTTTATGATATAATTCTATATAGAGATTCAGCCATTGCTGCAAGAATTGACAAGTATCATGGCAATAGTTACAACTTTGCAAATTATATCAATAGAGAAGGCGACTATTCATTTAAAGTTAGGACAGTATCTGGAAATGATAGTCAGGCGACTTATGGTAAAAACTCTGAATATGTAGAGTCGGGTAGCATATATATAGATTCAACTGCACTTTCGATGATTACAAAAAATACTAATGTAAGTAGTAATAATAGTGGCAACACTAAAGTTGGTTGGAATCAATTAAATAATGTGTGGTATTATACAAGACCTGATGGATCAATAGCTAAAAATTCATGGATAATGTGGAATGGCAAGTGGTATTACTTTGATGCACTTGGTCAGATGAAAGTAGGTATACAAAATGTAAATAATAAGATATACTATCTTGATTCTTCTGGCGCTATGGTATCAGGTTGGCTTAATCTAAATGATACATATTACTATTTTGACACTACTGAAGGCGATAATTTTGGTGCTATGGTGTCAAATTCATGGATAAAGTACGACAATAAATATTTCTATTTTGATGAAAAAGGCATCATGGTTACTGGCTGGAAAAATATATCTGATGCCTATGGCAATGCGTCTATATACTATTTTTATCCAAAGGGATCGACTACGGGGCTTTATGGCTATATGGCAGCAAATGCAACTATAGATGGCTTTAGAGTCGGGTCTGATGGTAAATGGGTTCAATATTAATACATAGTTTATAATAATATTAGAGGCGGCTGTCTTGCCGCCTTTTATTTTTACGAATATTTTGAGTTTAATTGATATAAAAAATTTAATAGTTGACTTTGAAGTAGCTGATGCAGATGGTGTAGCTTTGTCTAAAAAAAGAGTTTTAAATGATATAACTCTCTCTATTGATGATGGAGAATTTGTATCAATACTTGGTAAAAATGGTTCAGGTAAATCAACTCTTGCAAAATGTCTAAACGCACTTATATTGCCAACAAGTGGAGACGTAGAAATCTTGGGGTTAAATACTAAAGATGAAAAAAATCTGATGTCGATACGACAAAATGTCGGCATGACATTTCAAAATCCGGATAATCAGATTGTATCAAGTATAGTTGAAGAAGATATAGCATTTGGTTTAGAAAATCTTGGGATAGAGACAGAAGAGATGAAAGCTCGTATAGATACTGCTATGCGAAGTATAGGCATTTTAGACCTTAGAAATTCTATGGTATCAAAATTATCTGGAGGACAAAAACAAAAAGTATCTATTGCGGGAATTTTAGCTATGAAACCCAAAATCATAGTACTAGATGAACCTACAAGTATGATAGATAAGTCAAGCAGAGTTGATCTTTTAAATACTGTAAAGTATCTAAATGAGCATGAAAATATAACTGTGATTTTGATTTCTCATTATGTTGAAGAAATCATGTATGGTAAAAGGACAATAGTTTTAAATGATGGAAGAATTATAGCTGATGATATACCATCAGAGATATTACTTAGAAAAGATATTCTTGATTTCGCAGGAATAGACATGCCGTATATACCAAAGCTTGCTACAGAACTTAAAAACCTTGGCAAGAAATTAAAAGGAAATGAAACTAAAGTAGAATCATTATGCCAATATTTGAAGTAAAAAATATATCATTTAGATATGACAAATATGATGAAAACGCATCATACAATATTGATGACATATCTTTTTCTGTTGATAGAGGAGATTTTGTGGCACTAATTGGCAAATCTGGAAGTGGCAAGAGCACAATAGTGAGTCACTTAAATGGACTTAAAAAAGCAGATAAGGGAGACATATTGTACGAAGGTAAAAGTATCTATGATAAAGACTTTGATTTAACTTCGCTTAGATTTAAATGTGGGGTAGTTTTTCAACATCCAGAGTACCAATTGTTTTCTGAAACTGTTATAGAAGATGTTGAGTTTGGAGCACTGAAAAAGGGACTATCAAAAGACGAAGCAAGATTGAGAGCTCTTGAAGCCCTTAGCTTTCTTGGCATAGAAAATCTAAAAGATGAAGTGCCATTTAACTTATCTGGAGGTGAAAAAAGGAAAGTTGCATTTGCTGGCGTTTTAGTTATGGATCCAGATGTATTTATATTGGATGAGCCTGATGCTGGGCTTGATTCAAAAACGAAAAATGATTTTTACATGATGATTAAAAACTTAAATGTACTAAAAGGAAAGACTATTGTATTTATCACTCATAATCTTGATGATGTCATAGAATATGCCAATAAAGTTATAGTTGTAAATGATGGGAAAGTAGAAAGATGTGGCAATCCAACTGATATACTCATGAACGACGAGCTTTTAAGGAAATGCGGTCTTGTAGAACCTTATGCTATAGATATATATAATTATCTAAAAAATAGAGGCATACTCATTGACAAATCAAAACTTAGATTTAATGATATAGTACAAGAACTCAATAGAGTACTTTTATGATTAGAGATATAACACTTGGACAATACTATAATCGTGAGAGTGTAATCCACTTTCTTGATCCAAGAGTGAAGCTTGTTGCGACACTAGTTTTTTTGATGTCACTTTTTATTTCTACCAATATTTTTGCTTATGCATTTGCTACACTATTCCTCGCTATGGCGATAATGCTTTGCAAAGTGCCACTTTCTTTTATACTTAGAGGCCTAAAGTCACTTATATTACTTTTGCTTATATCTGTTGTCTTCAACTTATTCTTAACTCCGGGTGAGACCATTTTAAGTTTTGGAATATTACATATCACACGAGAGGGGCTTATAATTGCTATAAAGATGGCAATACGACTCGTATATCTTGTTATTGGATCATCTATTCTTACACTTACTACCACACCGAGTAAACTGACTGATGGACTTGAGAAAGGCTTGTCATTTCTTAAAGCCTTTAGGGTGCCAGTAGCAGAAATAGCACTTATGATGTCTATAGCACTTAGATTTATTCCTATACTTATTGAAGAAACTGAAAAAATTATGAATGCCCAGAGTTCTCGTGGAGCTGATTTTGATAAGGGAAGTATCGTAGATAAGGCAAAGTCGCTTGTACCACTCCTTGTGCCACTTTTTGTATCGGCTTTTAGAAGGGCCAATGACCTCGCAATTGCTATGGAGGCGAGATGCTATTCTGATAGTGTGAGTCGAACAAAGCTCAAACCGCTTGCATATAAAGGTATTGACTATATAACTTATGTGATACTTTTTTTGTATATAATGTTGATTATATTTACAAGATATATTAAAATAGATGTTGGTATAATGTAATAAGAAAGAGGTATATATGATAAGAATTATTGAAAGAGACGGAAATACTAAAGACTTGGAGAAAAATGACAAATACGCACTTGAGACTTTAAGGCATACTACAAGCCATGTGATGGCAGATGCAATAAAAAGACTTTATAAAGGTGCAAAGCTTGCAATAGGTCCATCTATTGATAATGGCTTTTATTATGATATTGATTTTGGTGACATAAAAATCTCTGATGAAGATTTTCCAAAAATTGAAGAAGAGATGAAAAAGATTATCAAAGAGAACGCTACTATGGAACGATACACTATGGAGAGAGCTGATGCTATAAAGTTTTTTAAAGATAGAAATGAAGACTATAAAGTAGAATTAGTAAATGATCTGCCTCTTGGCGAAAAGGTGTATTTTGCAAAACAAAACGATTTTATAGATCTTTGTGGCGGTGCACATATGCTCCATACATCTGATATAAAGCATTTTAAGCTTATGTCAATAGCAGGTGCATATTGGAGAGGCGATGAACACAATAAAATGCTTACAAGAATATATGGTACAGCTTTCTTTAACAAAGAAGATCTTGATAATTACTTAAATATGATGGAAGAAGCTAAAAAGAGAGACCATAGAAAGCTTGGCAAAGAACTTGATATATTTATGCTAAGTGAATATGGCCCAGGTTTTCCATTCTTCTTACCAAATGGCATGATTATAAGAAATACACTCATGAATTATTGGAGAAAAATTCATTATGAAAATGGCTATGATGAGATTATGACTCCAATTATACTTAATAAAAAGTTGTGGGAGACTTCTGGACATTGGGAGCACTATGGACAAAATATGTACAGTACATCTATTGATGATGAGGATTTCTGTGTAAAACCTATGAATTGTCCTGGCTCAATACTTGTATATATGAATGAACCAAGAAGCTATAAGGATCTTCCAAAAAGATTTGCAGAGCCTGGTATAGTACATCGTCATGAAAAATCTGGCGAGCTTCACGGACTTATGCGTGTAAGATGTTTTACTCAAGATGATGCACATATCTATATTACAGAAGATCAGATAGAAGAAGAAGTTACAAGAATTATAAAAATAATTGATAAGATATATAAGCTTTTCAAATTTGATTATTTTGTAGAATTATCTACAAGACCTGAAGATAGGATGGGAACTGATGAAGAGTGGGATAGAGCTGAGGATGGTCTTGCAAAAGCACTTAAGAATAATGGCATGGACTATATATTGAATGAGGGTGATGGCGCATTTTATGGACCGAAGATTGATTTTCACTTAAGAGATTCTCTTGGTAGAACTTGGCAGTGCGGTACTATTCAACTTGATATCCAACTTCCACAAAGATTTAATCTTTCTTATATAGGTGCTGACGGAGAAAAGCATCAACCTATAATGATACATAGAGTTTGCTTTGGCTCTATTGAGAGATTTATGGGTATACTTATAGAGCACTTTGCTGGAGCATTTCCTACTTGGCTTGCGCCAGTACAAACTATGGTTATCCCTGTGTCTGATAAGACTCTTGACTATGGCTTAAAAGTAAAAGAAGAGCTTGCTAAAGCTGGTGTAAGAGTTAAGATTGATGATAGAGCAGAAAAGATGGGATATAAGATAAGAGAAGCGGAGATGAAGAAGATACCATACATGATTGTTGTGGGACCAAAGGAGGCAGAAGAAGGTAAGGTATCTATAAGACATAGAGTGAAAGGCGACCTTGGTACAAAGACAATTGATGAATTTATAAAACTTATCACTGATGAGATAGAAAATATGACACTTAACTAAAAAAATCCCCGCATAATCGCGGGGATTTTTTATGATTTATTTTCTTGACTTTGAGTATTTTTTACATGATTCTTTGGTTTCTTCTTTTTATTATTCTTTTTCTTTTTTGAAGTATCAGATGCAAAAGAATCAACAGCATTTAGTACATTCTTTTTTGCATTATTGTACATATCTATACTTGCACTTTTTACAAGCTCACCTGTATTTATAGCAGCTTTCTTAGCATTTTCACCTAAGCTTTTAGAGCTTGCTGCGAAGCTTTTTTTATTACCTATTGAAATATATGTACGTTTTACGTCATTGCCGACATTTTTAAACTTCTTAATAACTGTATTATAATTATTTTTTGTCTCTTCAGAGAACTCATCTTGATTTGCCATATATCCAGCATATCCAGTTATTGCTCCGAGTGCTGCAAAAAGCGAAAATAGTAGACCTTTGCCTTTGCCCATATTAAACCTCCTATATATTGTATATAGTTACTTTCAATAAAGTATAGCATAATTTTGAAATATTTGCTATATTATATATATGAGTTATTTGGATAAATTGGAGAGGAAATTACCTTGGCTTAATTTCCCTAATTTAAATTTGTATATGGTTGTCATATTTTTAGTTTCACTTGCCATAGATATGATAAATCCATATTTTTATTATATTTATTTAAGCCTTGATGTGAGCAAAATCCTGCATGGCGAGGTATATAGGCTTATTACTTTTATTTTTTACCCTATAGCATCAAGCTATATGATACTTTTAAGCCTACTTATGATATATGTGTATTACTCTATTACTAAGACACTTGTCATGATGTGGGGAAACTTTAAGTTTAACTTGTATCTTTTTATTGGGTACATAAGTCAGATACTTGCTGCATTTATAATATACTTTATACTAAAAAGGCCGATTGTTTTTTACCCTTCATACACGTTTTTCTCACTTATCATGGCGTTTGCATTGTCATTTCCAGATGCATATTTCATGATATATTTTCTGATACCTATAAAAGCAAAGTTTTTTGCGTATGTTGAGATTGTATTTTATTTTATTGCATTCTTGTCTGAAGGGATAGAGGGGCGTGTGGCTATAGCATGTAGTGCCATTAATGTGCTCGTGTTCTTTGTGCTGTGGAAGAATAAAATCTGAGAGGTGATATTATTTTAACATACGATGCAAAATTTGAAGATATTGGTAAGTATGGCGAAGTAATGACATGCTTTACGATGGATGACTTTAAAAGAGAGGGTATAGAATATAATGATACAATAAAAGTTACATTTCTCGACAAAGAAATTATAGTGCCATATGTACCAAGTTATAGATGTACACATTCTGGTGGTACTGTGATTGTGGGAGATAAGTTTTTTAAAACTATACCTATATTAGCATTTCACGCTAATTTTGTGAAAAATAATCGCATTGCGGTTTTCTTAGAAAATGAAGACAGGACTATAGACATATTGCCATGTAAGGGAATTACTTTTCCTATAAAGTTTACATTTGAATTGTATGAGAAGAATGGATATGCAGAAGAGTTTAAAGTATACAATCTAATTCGTACAAATAATCGAGATGACTATAAAGATATTAGTGATGAAGAATATGCAAATTTCCGTGCAGTTAAAGTGAGCGGCATGAAAGAAAATATCTTGTATCGAGGGTCAAGCCCAATAAATGATTTTATGAAAAGGGCAAAGTATGTCGATAGTTTCCTTAAAAAATATGGGATAAAGACAATCATTAATTTAAGTGATGATGCAGAACGAGCTCAAAAATTTGATGGGTATAGTGACACATATTATTCAAAGCAAAATATTATTTTCCTTGATACCAATGCTGATGTCACATCATATAATTTTGGAAAGAGTGTCCTTAAAGCAGCACGATTTATGATGAAAAATGAAGGGCCGTATTTTATACACTGTATGGAAGGACAAGATAGGACAGGAGCGATATGTGCAATATATGAGTCACTACTTGGAGCTACCAAAAATGAATTGATGTATGATTTTATGAAGACTTATGAGAATTTCTATAAAGTAGAAAGAGGCTCTGAGCAGTATATGAAGATAATCAAGGGTGAGATGCAGGACAATATAGCATCAGTGCGTGGCTTTACATATGGCACTATTGACATATTGAAGCATCCAGTTAGTTTTCTAAGATTTCTTGATTTTATGGATGATGAAATTAATGCATTTATAAATATTTTAAAAAAATAGTTAATTGTGGTTTTGAGATTTGTAGATAAGGAGTGTTAATAGATTATGGAGATGAAAAAAGATATTAAAATTGCAGATGATGTAATCAATATGATTGCAGGAATAGCTGCAACAAGTGTTGATGGAGTCTTATCACTTGGCGAAGGTATGACATTTAAGAATATTCCTTTTATCGGAACTAAAAATTTAAAAAAAGGTATAACAATACTTAGAAATGATGAAGACAATGAAATAATAATAAAAACTATAATATCTCTTAAAAATGGCTCTGATGTCAAGAAGACTTGTGTCAATGTCCAGGAGAAGATAAAAGAATCTATAGAATCTATGCTTGATATAAAAGTCAGAGAGGTTGTAGTCAAGGTGGCAAAGATCAATGACGTATAAAGAAAAGAGAGATCATAAATTTAAAATACTATTTATGTATGACTCTATGAAGAGTGATATAGACACAATCTGTATGAATTATTTTGCCAATGCTCCTTATGAAGAAGAGGACAATGATAATTCTTATATTAATGATGTCAGTAAAGCACATAAAAATGTAGCTAAGATAAGAATTGATGAAGAAGACAATATAATTGAAAATGAAAGCGATAAGGCAATATACATATCGCTTGACCATGATGATGATGTCCGAGATATAAAAAATAAAGTAAAAGATTTGATTAGTAAAACTGATGAGATAGATAAACTTATAAAAGATAGCCTTAAATCCTGGGATATATCAAGAGTTGGAAAGGCAGAACTGACGATTATAAGATTGGCGCTTTATGAGATATACTTTGATAAGTCTATAGATGCGCCTGTAGCAATCAATGAGGCAGTTGAACTTTCTAAAGTGTATGGCGACGACAAAGCAAGCAAATTTGTGAATGGGGTTCTATCAACTATATATAATCATGAAAGAAGCACTCACAGTATCACAACTTAATAGGTATATAAAAGAACTTGTAGCGGAAGATACAATACTGAGTAGAGTTTTGGTGAAAGGCGAGATATCTGGGCTTAAGGAATCAAGAGGCAATTATTATTTTACACTTAAAGATGAACTATCAAGCATACAGTGCATAGTGTTTACGAATTATAGCGGAAGTACTGTGGATATATCAAGCTTAAATGATGGAGTGGAGACGCTTATAGAAGGGAAAGTTGCAGTGTATGAGAAAAGCGGAACCTATGCTATATATGTAACCAAAGCAACCAATATTGGTCTTGGTGAGTATTTTATAAAGCTTGAAGAGCTAAAAAAAGAGTTAAAAGAAAAAGGAATGTTTGATAGTGCATATAAAAAAGACATTCCAAAGTATGCAAGTAGGATAGGAGTAGTAACAGCAAAAAATGGTGCAGCTATTAAGGACATATATAAAACTATAAAAGACAGAAATCCTTATGCAGATGTGTATCTGTACCCATCGCTTGTACAAGGCGATAGTGCATATCAAAGTATAATTGATGGCATTATGGCACTTGATAACATGAATCTTGATGTGATTATAGTTGGACGTGGTGGTGGATCTATTGAAGATTTGTATGTATATAATGATGTGAGAGTGGCATATGCCATATTCAATGCAAGGACGCCGATAATATCTGCAGTAGGACATGAGATTAACGATTCAATATCTGATCTTGTAGCAGATGTGAGAGCTGCTACACCTACAGCTGCAGGAGTTTTAGCAACATATGACTATAATGAATTTGTAAGTGATTTAGAAAACTATAGATATACACTTGATGATGTGGTGACGAGAAAAATTGATGATATAAAGGAAAAAATTAGTTCAAGAAGGTCAAGCATCAAATATCTTGCACCAAAAGCAAAGCTTGATAGACTTAAAGAACTAAAAGCAAGTAAAGAAGATTCTATAAATTATCTCATAAAGATGAAAGTAGAGAACACTCATAGAATTCTTGAAAACTATATAGAAAAATTAAGCAAAAGAAATGCCCTTGATAAGATGAGTCGGGGCTTTGGATTTATAAGAGATAAAAATAAGAAAAAGTTGATCTCAATTTCTAGAGTAAAAAAAGGTGAGAGTATTTATATAACTTTGACAGATGGTACTATTGAATCTAAAGTTATGAATATCTTTAAGGATAGGTAATAAAATGGCAAAAAAAATAGAAAACTTAAAAGATGTAAGTATTGAAGATTCTTTCAAGCAACTTGATAAGATAATTAGTGAGATGGATAGCGATAAGTGCAGCATAGAAAAAAGTATCGAGCTTTATGAAAAAGGCTCTAAGATTTTAAATGCTGTAGATAAAAAGATAGATAAGATTGAGAAAGATCTTAAAATACTTGGCAAATAGGATAAAAGATGCAAGGTAATGTCATAGATTTCAATGAATCTAAAAAGCGGATACTTAATAGGATTGTAAGTCCTGTGGTTCCTGCAACTAGCGATATACAGGCTGATTCTACGAAAAAAGCACTTGAGAAGTTCTGTAATGTACTTTATGCTTATCAAGATACATTAAAAAATGATGGTCAAGCAATCACAATTGCTGATGTACTAGCTTCATTCAATGAATTTTTTGATGAAGCCTATATAGAGTTTTCCGCCATGTATAATCTTGATAGAGTGACTAAATTTAAAGAGGCGATGGATTATGCAATGCTAAATGGTGGAAAAAGGATAAGACCATTTTTACTTTTTATGACATACTATTTTTGTCTTGGTGATGATTATAGACTTTTAGTTCCTATGATTCTTGCTATAGAGTGTATACATACTTTTTCACTTATACATGATGACCTTCCATGTATGGACAATGATGAATTAAGACGTGGTAAACCAACAGTATGGAAAAAATATGGGGAAGATATAGCAGTTCTTACTGGAGATGCATTGCTTTTGGAGTCAAGCACACTTATAATGATAATGCTTCTTGGGAATCTTAGTACAGATCTATCACCATATATAGCGTCATCTGCACTTATACTTTTCAATTTTTCTGGACTCAATGGCATGATGACAGGACAAGTTTATGATGTCTTAAATACTGGCAATCTTAATCTAAGCTTACAAGATATACAATATATGTACGAGAAAAAGACTACAGCACTTCTTACAGCGAGCATGGCAATTGGAGCTAACCTTTCCACAAAGTTTAGAAAGAATATCTCTGATATTGAAAAGCTTGGATCAATCATTGGTGAATCGTATCAGATAAAAGATGACTTACTTGAAATTGAAAGCACAACCGAAAAAATTGGTAAATCAGTTAATTCAGATGAGAAAAATAGAAAAGTTACCTATGTAAGAAAAGTAGGGGTAGAGAAGTCTAAAGAACATCTCAATGAATTATATGATGATGCAATGAAACTTATAGATGCTTTAACTGATGAAGATAATGCTATAGAATCGAAAGTATATAGAGAAGTAATTAAATATATTCTAAATAGAGAAAAATGATTGATGAACGATAAAGTTAAGAAAGAGAGACTTGACATATACCTTGTAGAAAATGGTATGGCAACTTCTCGAGAAAAGGCAAAAGCACTGATAATGGAAGGGAAAGTATATGTTAATTCTCAAAAAGAAGATAAAGCTGGTACGCTTATTAAACTTACTGACAAGATTGAATGTCGCGGAGAAAAGCTTAAATATGTAAGTAGAGGTGGACTAAAGCTTGAAAAAGCATCTAAAGTTTTTACTATCTCGTATGAAGATAAAATTTGCATAGACATAGGTTCTTCAACTGGTGGATTTACAGATTATATGTTGCAAAATGGTGCGAAACTTGTCTTTGCTGTAGACTCTGGGACAAATCAGCTTGACTATAAGCTTCGTGTAGATAAAAGAGTTGTATCTCTTGAAAATACAAATGCAAGATATTTGACAGCAGTGGATGTCAACAATGAGAAAATAGATGTTATCACTATAGATGTAAGCTTTATATCTTTACAAAAAATATTGGTGCCTGCATATGATATCTTGGATGAGGATGGCCTTGTAGTGATGCTTGTGAAACCACAGTTTGAAGCTGGAAGAGAATTGGTAGAGAAAAATGGTGTAGTTAGAAATAAAAGTACACATATAAAAGTAATTGAAGATGTTATAGATTTTTCCGAGAAAATAGGATTTTTTATTAAAGGACTTGATTTTTCTCCAATAAAAGGACCGGCAGGCAATATAGAGTTTTTGCTATATGCTGATAAGAAAAATGATGAAAATCAAATCTTTGATAAAAACTTGATTAAAAGCGTTGTGCAGGATGCACATATAGCTCTTGATTGATTTAATAGATTATGAAATCACTAATTATAAAAAAAGAAAAAACTGAAAAAAATAAGCTTATAAAACTTACTAATGCACTTACGAAACGAAAAATTAAGTACGATATACTTGATTATAGTGGTGTTGACGAGTTTTATGGCGAAATTCATAAAGACTCATATAAAAATACATATGATTTACTTATCTCATATGGTGGTGATGGCACAATATTAAAATCTGCAAGAGTAGCACGAAAGCTTAATATACCAATCCTTGGAGTGAATGTAGGGACACTTGGATTTTTGACAAGTATACATGACATTTCAAGACTTGATAACTACATAGATAAGATATTACATAAAGACTATTATGTAGATAAGCGATTTATGCTTGAAGTAAAAGTATATAGAGATATGAAAAAAGTCTTTATGTCATATGCTGTAAATGAAACAACTATCACACCTATTTCCTATAGAAAAATGGGTAGATATTATTTACATATAGGTAATACGAAAAGTATATTCAATGAATATAGGTCTGATGGTCTTATTATAGCAAGTCCTACTGGATCTACAGCTCATTCATTGTCAGCTGGTGGACCTATAGTAGAACCTACAGTAAATTGCTTTATAGTTACAGCAGTATGCCCTCATGCATTTAACCAGAGAAGCATAATTATAAGTGATGATAAAAAGATATATGTAACTATAGTCAATGAAAATCAAGTTATAGATGTAGATGGTAGAATCGATATGGATCTTTATAAAGGCGATATAGTGGAAGTTTCAAAATTAAAGAAACCAATCTTATATATTACATTTGATGAGCATGACTATCTTAGCAATGTGAAAAACAAGATAAAAAATATGTGATAAGGGCGTGACTAAATGAAAAAGAATAGATATGAGGCAGTGCTTGAGATTATAAAAGAGAATGATATAGAAAACCAATCAGAGCTTGCAAAGAAATTGAGAGAGAGGGGCTTTAGCGTAACTCAAGCAACAGTTTCAAGAGATATACAAAAATTAAATCTTATTAAGATTAAAGTAGATGGCAGATTTAAATATGTTGTAGCTGATACGGCTGGTAACTATTCAGAAAAGTATTTAAGAATCATCAAGGAGACTATAAGCAAGCTTTCTGTAGCCAAAAATTTACTTGTAGTAAAGACTCAATCTGGTATGGCTATGGCAACAGCAGCGGCACTTGATGGGCTTGAGCTTCTTGAAATAATTGGGTCACTTGCAGGTGATGATGTCATATTTATAGCTACAGATAGTGATGACAAAGCAAGACTCCTTATGAACAAAATAGAGTTACTTATGAAAAAGGAAATATAATGATAGAGAGCTTAATAGTTAAGAATTTTGCTTTAATTAAAGAAGCACATATTGACTTTAAAAATAATCTAAATGTCATAACGGGAGAGACAGGAAGTGGTAAATCAATACTTCTTGGCTCTATTAATCTTGTGCTTGGGAAAAAGGCAAGCAAAGATTATATCAAAGAAGATGGTAGTGAGACAAGCGCTACGATATCGTTTTATATTGATGATGAAAAGATTATAAAATATCTTGATAGTGAAGATATAATACTTGAAGATGGAAGACTTATCATATCAAGAAAGATTACAAAAGATAAAAGCATAAATAAAATCAATGATGAACCATGTACTCTTTCAAAGATAAAAAATCTGACGGAAAAATTGATTGACATATATGGACAGCATGATGGCGAAGACTTAAGGAAAGGCAATAAGCATATAGATTTCCTTGATGACTTTATAGGAGATAGTGTTTATGCAAAGAAAAAGGACATAGCAGAGCTTTACAATGAATTAAACTTGGCGAAAGAAAAGCTTGATACTTTTAATCTTGATGAAAATATGAGATTACGTGAGATAGATATACTTAAGTATGAAATTGATGAATATAATGATGCAAATATAAAAGATGGCGAAGAAGAAAAACTTGTCGATAGTTTTAAGCTTGCAAAAAGTGCTAAAAATATTGTTGGAAGTATTGCGAAAGCACAAAGCGTGATGGAGAGCATAGATATAAGTGCTGCTATAAGAGAGATAAAAGATGCACTAAAGTATGATGATTCTTTAGAGGGGCTATATCAAAACTTTATTGATATTGAATCACTTGTAAGCGATACTATAAAAGAACTTGATAAAAAGAATTCTTCATATGATTTTGACGAAGAAGAGCTTAGTACTATGGAAAGTAGACTTGATGTCATACGGTCAATTTTAGCAAAATATGACAATTCGCTTGATAAAGCAAAAAAAGAAATTGAAGAGAAGGCTAAAAGACTCGATGAACTTAATGATTATGATAATGAAAAGAAAAAAGCAATTGATAATTATAATGGTATAAAAGAGAGACTTTATCAAAAGTGCAGAGAACTTACAGATATAAGACTTAAAGGAAAAAAGAGTTTTGAAAAAGAACTTCTTATAGAACTTAAAGATCTTGGGTTTAATGATGCAGAGTTTGATATAGATATAAAAGAAAAAAGTGAGCCTACACGAAATGGCATAGATGAAGTGACATTTATGGTTTCACTCAATAAAGGCGAAAAATTAAAAGCTTTAAGCGATGTGGCATCTGGTGGAGAGTTGTCTCGTATTATGTTGTCGATAAAAACTATTTTATCTGAAAATTATGGGACAAACACACTTATTTTTGATGAAATAGATGCGGGGATAAGTGGTATCACAGCTTCAAAAGTAGCAAAAAAACTTGATAAAATATCAAAAAATCATCAAGTGATACTTATAACTCACTTGCCGCAAATTGCTGCTATGGCTGATAATCATTTTGTGATTGAAAAAAGTGTTAAGGGCGATAAGACTATAACGACTATAAAAGAACTTGATGAAGATGGCATGGTAGAAGAGATTGGTCGACTTATAAGTACTGATGGAGAACTAACTAAAAATGTAATAGCCAATGCAAGAGAGCTTAAAGAAAATGCAAAGAAAGAAAAGGATAATTAGTATATGGATTTTTTGACTCAAGTATTAAATAATAAAACATTGATTATAGCTGCAGTCGCTTGGCTCGTTGCAGGCATTATCAAGGCTATCATAGATCTTATAGTAAATAAAAAATTTAATGTTTCCAGAATAATTGGTGCTGGAGGAATGCCATCTTCGCACACATCGACAGTTGTGGCACTTACTGTAGCTCTTGCTTATTATGTCGGCATTGATTCGCCAAGTTTTGCTATATCACTTATTTTTATGATTATTGTTATCCATGATGCAACAGGTGTAAGACTTGAGACAGGGAAACAAGCTAAAGTACTTAATACCATGATGTTTGAGACTGATACATTTAAAGATTTAGATTTTGAAAAAGAACTTAAAGAGTATGTAGGACATACGCCACTGCAGGCAATCGTAGGCGCAGTTGTAGGGGTATTCGTTGCACTCTTTATGATATTTGTAATATATAAATAATATGCTTAAGAATATAAAAAAAATATCATTAATACTTTTAGTTACTCTAACAGTAGGGATTCTTACTTCTTGTAAAGGCATTGAGTTTGAAAACCAAAAGTTGGTTACTGCAAAGGAATTGCCAAGAGGCGAGGCAATGATATTTGTAGCGGAAGAAAAAAATAAATATGCAAATAGATTTAATAGCCAGATCTGGAATTTAAAAAGTGGAGATGGATCTCAGTTTTTTAAGGATTATGTAGTACATACTGTAAAAAAATTCGTAGAAAAGATAATGCTACTAAAGCTTATAGCAAATGATTTAAATGTAATAGTAAGCCCTAAAGATGATGAACTTATAGAAAATGCAGCAATAGAGTATAAAACTATGCTTTCTACTGCTGATATTGAATTTATCGGATGCAGTGATGAAGATATATACAATGCCTTTAGAGATTATCATCTATCAAGACTTGTGATAGATAATCTTTCTAAAAATGCATCAAGTGAGATAAGTATATCTGAAGCTAAGGTGATTGATGTACAATATATCGTTTTAAATGATATAGAACTTGCAAGAAAAACCGCAGAAGATGTGAGAGCAAAAGGCGCAAGCTTTTCGTACTTTGCGAAGACAAGAAGTTTGGATACAAATATTGAGATGTTTATAAAAAGAGGTGATGAAAACTCTATAAAATTTCCAGAACTTTTTTATATAAGTAAGGGGCAGATTAGTGATATATTGCAATATAGAGATAAGTATTACATATTTAAATGCATAAGTGATTATATACCTGAAGAGACGGAAAAAAGAAGACTTGAGATATTAAAATCAATGAAAAACAATGAGTTTGAAGTAAACTTTCAGAGATTTGATGATAAATATAGAGTTTTTTCTAATTCAAGTTATTGGAAAGAAATTGATTTAAGTGCTGGAGATGATTCAGATATAACTGAATTTGAAAATATTTATTATAAATATTTTCCTAAAAAGATAAAATGACTTATGAAAACTTAAAACCAAGAGATATTTTTTGGAATACATTAGGCATGTGCTCTTATGCTATAGTTTCACTCTTTTTATCAGTTATTATAGTAAGTATTGCTGGTGGGGTAGAAGGTGGTATTTTTTCTTTTGGTTTTTCTACACTTGCAAGGCTTGTCTTTATAGTCACATTTTTTGGGATTAGACCTTTGCATATTGTAGATATAAAATATAGATATACATTTCTTGATTATAGAAACTTTGGGATAAGACTTGGTGTAGCCTCTTTAATACTTGGATTTACGTATGTTATATTTAGATATTGTACTGGCATATATGATTTAAAAAAATCATTTATATTGATCCTTCTTATAGTGCACGGGGCGATTGATGGATTTTCTGATTATTATGAGTGCGAATATCAAAGAGTAAATAGACTTTATATGTCGGGAATTAGTCAATTTTTGAGAATAGTAATATTTGCTTTTACACTTGCGACCATACTTTTACTAACTAAAGAATTATTGCTTGCTCTTGTTATAGCATTACTACTGGAATTATTGACATTTTATATTTTAAATATAAGGTATAGCAATGCATACTTTGATAGAAATACTATAAATAATAATGGGAAAAAACTTTTTTATGAAGCGCTACCACTTTTCTTAATTACTTTTTTAGACACATTTGTATTTTCAATGTCAAAATTATATATTGATGTTGAACTTGGAGATATGTATAGTGGTTTTTATGGAATTGTCTTTATGCCGACAAACGCAGTATATCTTCTCATGACACTTTTTATGAAACCAATGCTTACACCGCTTGCCAATTCGTATTATAGAGATAAAAAAGAGTATAATTTAATACTCAGAAAGTCACTCTATGTGGCATTTGCTATAGCAATTATATCTATAGTAGGCGCATTCATTTTTGGCAAGTTTTATCTTGATATAATAGCTTATTTTACGAATAATTCATATAGTGAATTTGAAAGCTTGTCGAGACAGATACTAGTCATATTGATGATTGGCGGATCGTTTTATACTGTCACAACGCCATATTATTTTTCGTTAATTATTGAAAATAAAAGAGTGCATATACTTGTAGTTTATATTATTGTATCTATATTATCAATATTTATTGTGCGATATTTTATAAAGACATATGGCATCATGGGTGCTTCTTATGGCTTTGTAGCTTCGATGTCACTGATTTTTTTAGGAATAGTCATAGCCAAGTTTGTGGGATTAGTAATAAAAGATGAATAATAAAGATAAAACATATGACGTAATTATACTCACATATGAGCCAAAAGAAGAACTTATAAGGTCTATTGAATTACTTTTATCACAGAGTATAAAGCCAACTTCTATTATTATATGTAATACAGATAAAGAAAGTTTTTATAAAAATATTGTTGATAAAGAAAAGCTTGAAAATATAATTAAAAGTCACAGCGAAATTAGTGACACTATGATAAAAGTGATACATATTGATAAAAGTGATTTTGACCATGGGAAGACTCGCAACTTTGCTTCAAGTTTTGCAAAATCTAATTATATTATGTTTATGACTGATGATGCGATACCTTATGACTTGAATCTTACTTCCAATTTGATTGATGCATTTTATAATTATGATAAAGATGGAAGACGAGTTGCTGTATCATATGCAAGACAAGTAGCAAAAGTTAATTCAAAGCTAAAGGAAAAGTACATCAGGGAATTCAATTATCCTGATTATGACATATTAAAAGATAAATCTACTGAAAAGAAGTATGGTATAAAAAACTACTTTTGCTCCAATGTATGTGCTATGTATGATGCATCCATATTTCGTGAGCTTGGGAAATTTGAAGAAAACATAATACTCAACGAAGATACTTTTTATGTATACAATGCTATTAATAATGGATATACTGTGGTCTATAAGTCAGATGCAATAGTTTACCATTCGCATGACTTTACTTATCAAAAACAACTCAATCGCAATTTTGATATTGGAGTCTCACAGATTGATAAAAAAGTGATATTTGACAGTATTCCTGTTGTAAGCGAAGGGAAACGGATGGCATTTGGTGTGACAATGAGACTTATTAAAGGATTCCATTTCTTTTCTGCAATTGATTTTTTGATTGAATGTATATATAGATATATCGGACACATCTATGGTAAAAATTATAAAAATTTAAGCATTGAAAAGTGCATCAAATTATCAAATAATAAAGAGTATTTTATAAAAATGAGTAAAAAAGATGATTAATATATTGAAAAATAGAAGTTTGATTTTTAGTCTGGCAAAGTCTGATTTTAAAAAGAGATTTGTTGGATCGTATTTTGGTATCGTGTGGATGTTCGTTCAGCCGCTTGCGACAGTGCTTGTGTATACGCTTATATTTCAAGTTGGATTTAGGGCAGTGCCACCTGTTGCCAATGTGCCATATGTACTTTGGCTTCTTCCAGGAATAATTCCTTGGTTTTATTTTCAAGATGGGGTATTGCAGGGGACAGGTGTTTTATATGAGTATAATTTTTTGGTGAAAAAAGTTGTCTTCAATGTGACAATGTTACCTGTAGTTAAACTTATATCAGTATTTTTTAGTCATATATTTTTCGTAATAATTATGCTTACTGTATTTTTAATTGCTAAAGTGGAGATATCAATCAACGCATTGTATATAGTGTATTTTTCATTTTCTTTATCTATCCTTACACTTGGCATCATTTACATAACAAGTTCTATCAATGTGTTTTTTAAAGACATGTCACAGATTGTCACTATACTTATGCAATTTGGGATATGGATGGCACCAATTATGTATGATGAAAATTTGTTTCTTAATAGATCAAGGCTCATATATTCACTTTTAAAATTTAATCCTATATACTACATAGTTAAAGGATATAGATTTGCTATGCTTGGAGAAAGTTTTCCAAACTTTAAATTACTTACAATTTACTATTGGATTATAACAATAGTTATCTTGATATTTGGCAGTAGAATCTTTAATAAATTAAAGACACATTTTTCTGATGTATTATGATAAGAATTATATTAATTTTAATTATACTTATACTTTTTGGTATCTATACAATATTTAGCGATATAGTTTTTGCGTTTGTAAAAGATGAAAAAATTAAATCAAATTATAATTACAATGTCGTAAGATTTATACTTACAATTATTGCAAAAATTGCTGGAGCAAAAACCCATATCTATGGTGGCGAAAATCTTAAAAAAATAGATAAGGATATACCGCTTTTTATAGTATCAAATCATAGAGGGTATTTTGATATAGTTACTGGGTATTTGGCTATTGATAGATATACGGCTATAGTAGCAAAGGATACATTAAAAAATATTCCGCTACTTTCACATTGGATGAAAAAGATTGACTGCATATTTCTTGATAGAAAAAGCTTGAGATCTGGGGCAGAGATGGTTCTTAACGCTATAAAACTAATTACTGAAAAAAAATCAATCTGGATATTCCCTGAAGGTACACGAAATAAAAATGATGATCCATGTGATCTACTTCCATTCAAATCTGGCGTATATAAAATACCAGAGAAGACTGATTGTTATATAGTTCCAATGGCAATAATTAATTCAGAGAAAATACTGGAGAATCAGTTCCCAAGAATCAGATCTTTTGACATATATATTAATATAGGGAAACCTTATAAATATAGTGAATTAAGTGATGAATCAAAAAAAGATATATCAAAGTATAGTGAAAATGAGATGAAGGATCTTATAGCAGAATTAAAGGAAAGAGAGGCAAATTATGGCAGAAGCTAATGACAAAAAGAAAATATTAGTTGTGGATGATGAAAAGGAGATTGCAGAGTTAATTGAGATACATCTTATGGGGCAGGACTATAATGTCACTAAAGCAAAAAATGGTGTTGAAGCTTTAAACTGCCTTGAAAAAGAAAAGTATGATTTGGTGCTTCTTGATGTTATGATGCCTAAAATGGATGGAAAAGAGACTTTGAAAAGAATCCGTGAGAAGTATAATATACCAGTCATCATGGTTACGGCAAGGACTTCGGAAAAAGACAAGATTGAAGGTCTGACACTTGGGGCAGATGATTATGTAACTAAACCAATAAAGGCGCTTGAACTTATAGCAAGAGTTAAAGCCCAACTTAGAAGATACACTGTGCTTAACCCAAATCATGTGGATGAAGAAGAGCCAGATGAGATAACGATAAGAAATCTCTACATCAATAAAGTCACACATGAGGTAAAAGTTGATGACGAGCAGATAAAGCTTACTAAAATTGAGTTTGATATACTTTATCTTTTCGCAAAGAACCCCAATAAAGTATTTTCAACGGACGAGATTTTTGAAAATGTCTGGAAAGAGAAAAACTTCGATGCTACCAATAATGTAATGGTTCATATAAGAAGACTTCGCAATAAATTAAAAGAAGAGACAAGAGAAGAAAAAATAATAACTACAGTGTGGGGCGTTGGATATAAAATTGAAAAATGACCTTTTCAAAAAATATTATAGTAGATTTATATTAAATGTTGTATGCGCAAGTGCTGTTTTATTTGCTATTACAGCATTTTTTATATACAACACGATGGTGATAGGAGATGGTAGCGATAATTTCAATCTATATAATATTATTTTATTTTTGCTTTTTGGAGTTATCGCTTTTGCATTGACTTTTGTGTTTTTGGAACGAAAGCGTGTCAAATATATTGATGATATATATCAAAGTATTGAAAATATATCAAGTGGCGATTACACATCAAAACTTGAAGTTATAGGTGATGACGAGCTATCCATGATGGCTTTTAATATCAATGTCATGCAAGATAATTTTACAAAGCTCATCATGAGTGAAAAGGAAAGTGAAAATACGAAAAATGAACTTGTGACTAATATTGCTCATGACTTACGGACTCCACTTACATCTATTCTTGGCTACCTTGATATAATAGTAAACAACGATAAGATTACTGATGAAAAGAAAAAAGACTATACAATTATTGTATATGAAAAAGCTAAAAAACTTGAATCGCTTATTGAGGATCTATTCTCCTTTACGAAGATGAATTATGGTAGCGGCTTAGTGGTTAAAAAAGAAAAAATAGATTTAGTAGAACTTCTTAATCAATTGATTTCAGAGTTTTATCCGTTATTTGAGAATAATGGCATAGAGTGTAGTTTGGAATCAAATGTTGATTCGATGATGATGAATCTTGACCCAAAACTTACCGTTAGGCTTTTTGAAAATCTTATTAATAATGCAATAAAGTATGGTAAAGATGGAAAGACAATTTACATAAAGGTCAATAAAAATGTAGATACTGTAGATGTGAGCGTTATTAATTTTGGCAAACTTATACCAAAGAAATCGCTTAAAAATCTTTTTGATAAGTTTTATAGAGTTGATGATTCAAGAGCTAGTGAGACAGGTGGGACGGGACTTGGGCTTGCGATAGCTAAAAGTATTGTGGAACTTCATGGTGGCAAAATTAATGTAAAATCTGATTCAGATGGGACGGTCTTTAAGGTGACTTTTAAAATAGATGGGTAAGAATAAAATTATAAAAATATATCAGAGATTTAAGGATGGCAGATGCATTTTATCAATAATGGCATTTTTCTTTTTCTTGTTTTTTGCTTCCATTTTACCTGCCTTCGCAGAAAATATTGATATAAGGTTTTCATATGGTATAGATAATGTGGCGAAACCAGGTAGAGCACTACCTTTTGAACTTACAGTAACTAATAGTGGCTCGCAAAGTTTTAAAGGCTATATTGATTTAAATGTTTATGAAACTAACAATTCAGTATACACATATAGAAGTGAGATAAGTCTTGATGAACATAGCACTATGGTAAAAACAATGGATGTAACTTTATCCAATACTCTAAATACCGTATCAATTAGTGTATATAATGAAAGAAATGAATTGGTAGAGGAATCAAGAAGTAATATAGACCTTAGATACTACAGCAATAAACTTATAGTTGGAGCACTGACATCTGATTTCAATATATTAACATACCTCGATAGCGTAATAGTTACTGATACAGGCATCGAGACGAAGCTTGTTGATGTAGGAAATGCTGATAGAGTAAATGACAAGTATTTTGATCTTTTGGATATGCTTTTAATATCCAACTTTGATTTTACTGAACTTAATGATAACTCACTTTATTCTATAGAAAAATTTATAGAATCTGGTAGGCCAGTTATTGTAGCGGGAGATTTAAGCCTTACTGAAGACAATCCTTTATATAATTTCTTAAATGGAATATATGATGATGGCAAAAATATCAATGATTCTGATGGTAACTTTTATTATAGATTAGTTAATACTAACAAAATGATTGTATTTATGGTACCAATTTCTTTTGTAAATACTGATTCAGTTTATGACAATAGAAATCTTCTGATGGATATACTTGGCACTAGTACTATACTTTCATATATCAATAGAATTATTGACAATGATAATTTATTTATATCAAATGATTACTATAGTATAAGACGACTTTTAAATGTAGTGGATGACGAGAACTTACCTAAGATTTTCCCAATCACCGTTTACATTATAGCGTACTTATTTTTTATCATTCTTGTCTTATATGTATTGCTTAGAAATTTAAGTAAGCAAAGAATCTATGGTGTATGTGTATTTATTGTATCAACTTTGGTGACAATATGGATTTTCTATAGTAGGTTTTCTTCTCTAACCAAAAATATAACCCTTTCCTATATCAGCATTGTAGATATAAAAGATGCAAATACAAGTGAAAAGGCATTTCTTAATTTTTTGACAAATGAAAGTGGAGATTTTAGATTTGATACTGAATCAACAAAAGAGATTTATCCTATACTTAGATCTACGAGAGAGCCAATAAGAAGTATCAATTTTATAGATAGTGCAAGCATAAAAGAAGCTGTTTTTACAAAGGAAGCAGGTAAGACCGTTGTAAGTGTCAATAATGCAAAAAGTTTTGATTCAAATCTCTTTGCATATGAAAACAATAACTATCTAAATGATATATATAATATAAATTGTTCGTTTGAAAGATTTGATGGTAGTGTCACTGGAAGAGTTACCAATAATATGCGCATACCTATACATGATGCAAAAATATTGCTTTATGGTAAAGTTATAGATATTGGCGATATAACACCAACTTATAGTTTGTCACTTTCAAGGGGTAATGTCATTAATACCCCAATTAACAACAATGAAATGCTTGCTGATATTTTATCTAATGATTCCAATAAAGATATAATAAAATATTATCTTGATCAAAACATACATGGCTATTTTGACTATGCACTATTTCTTGGCTTTATAGACAATAATGGAACTATAGACATTAATTCAAGTAGCGTAGGAGATGTTCGCGGGAAAACGCTTCTTGTCACAAAGGTAAGTGATGATATGACTATGGGTATAAAAGACCTATGCTCTCTTCAAAATGATGTAGAAAATGTCAATGGGTACTATGATGAGATAAATAATTCGATAAAAGGTGATGAAGCTGTTGTAAATACATATAGATTTGACAAAGATGCAGCATTATCAAAGATATATTTTGAGGGCATTGATAGTTATGATTATGGAAGCATAAGTACCAATGTGCCATTTTATGGAGATATATATGCTTATAATTTGGATACTTTGGAATATGATCTAATTACTGATAATAGAATACTATATGATAGTTTTGAAAAATATCTGACATATGACAATCAATTGACTCTTAGATTTGTACCAACAAGTAGAGATCCAATCTATCGTATGATAAGTCTTCCTGTTGTTCGTGCGATAGCAACTGATTAACAATGATTGAGTTCAAAAAAGTAAAACTAAATATTAACAATATAGATATCTTGAGTGATATTTCGTTTTCGATTGCTGATAAAAAAACTGTATGTTTTCTTGGAAATAAGAGTTCTGGAAAGACTGCAATTCTTAAACTTATATCGGGAATCTATAAGAGCTTTGAAGGGGAAATACTTATTGATGGTATAGATATTAAAAAAGAACATAAACTTAAAGTTGGGATTTTGAATGATAGAATCGAAATAGATAATGACATATCAGTATATGATTATCTAAGTTTTTATGGAAATATTTATCACACAAAAGATAAAAATGAACTCGACACTTTTATTGATGATAAACTTTCAGAGTTTTCACTTATGTCATATAAGCACACATTTTTAGGACAGATTGATAAGGAAACTTATAAGTTTATAGACCTTATAAGAGTCCTTATAGATGACCCAGATATTATACTTTTTGATAATATATTTTTTGGCGATAATGTAGAATATCATGAGAGAATGTATAATTACATAAAGACAATGCTTAAAAAGAAGACAATCATTTTTGCGTCAAGAAACACCAATTTTATTGAAGACATATGTGACTACTATGGGATACTTGATAGGGGACATCTTGTTATATTTGATAAAAAAAATGAAGTGCATAGGTATGCAGACATTGCCAATAAGATAGAAGTCGAAATAATCAGTAATGTCGATAGTGCAGTAAATATATTGAAAAATAATAAAAGTGTAGTTGATATATCGTATAGTGATAATAATATAACATTTTCAATTGTATCAAGTGAAGATGATAAGCATATTAAAAGTATTGAAAGTAGCATTTTGAAAGAACTTATTGATAATGGAGTTAAAGTATATTCTTATAGAAAACAACAAGTGAGATTTGAACAATTATTTAGTGGATAAATGCATATGAATAATATCATGGAAATCTTTAATAGAATTACACTTAAAAATGTGAGAAGACGGACGCTTCTTATCTATCTTTTTATGTTGAATGTAATACTATCTATTGCCAT
>AUXO014077158.1_pt1 | contig 29580 bp, 40 predicted proteins | sample 768731 | NCBI WGS metagenome assembly AUXO01 (sample SAMN02715735, study PRJNA202380) | gut metagenome | biome: sheep rumen | host: Ovis aries | place: New Zealand: Palmerston North
TTTTGAAGCATATCCGCTCGCGTGGCTGCTCCATGTAGCAGACGGCGCGGCGACATACATTGATGAAAAGCAGTAAATCATAGGAGGTTGTAAAATGAAAGCGTACAGTTGTGATAGATGCGGTAAGTTTTGCGATTTTGATGAGGGCAGAAAGGCTCCTAATGTTCGGATCTCAGTATTTACAAACAACGGTTTCGAGCGCGGCAGATGGAAAGACCTTGACATTTGTAATGAGTGCGCCGTCGAACTCGGAGGTTGGTTTAAGAATGGCAGTAAGCACGTAGGCTGCGAGGACTTTGAGTTTTAATTCTAAATTTATAGTATGATAGGGAGAGAAAAGAATGGCTGAAACAGAACAGCTTAATCTGTATCAGAAGCTTGCAAAAATCAGGAAGCTTGTTGATATTGTTAAGAAAGATAAATCCGGATACGGTTATAAGTACGCAGACGTTAATGAGATCCTTGCAAAAGTAAAGGGCGGAATGGAGAAATACCATGTTGCACTTGAGCCTGAGATTGTACATGACTCTGCGTCCGTGTCTCTTCAGAAAATGACTAAGTTTAAGCCAACTAAGAGCGGCGATATGATCGAGGATGTGTCGTATGAATACCTGTACGACTCTGATATGGTTTTCTCGTGGGTCAACGAAGACGATCCGAATGAAAGAATCATCGTTCCGTGGCATGTAGTTGGCGCTCAGTCAGATCCGTCACAGGCTTTTGGTTCTGCACTTACATACACGACAAGATACTTCCTTCTTTCTTACTTCCAGATCGCTCAGGATAATGACGTCGACCAGTACAGAAAGAAACAGCACGAAGCTCAGGAAGCTGACGACATCCAGACGGCAGCAGAAATCGTCAAGGCGTTCGAACTCTTGGCTCGCACATTCCTTTCGGATAATCCTGATAAGAGAGACGCGGTAAACGAGTTTTCAACAAGATTTGCTAAGAGCGGAAATATCAGAGGTATTAAGGAACCGCTCCTTGCAAAGAAAATGCTCGACGATTTTAAGAAAGAATTTCTTGGCGAAAAAGAATAATAAAGGAGAATGATTTATGGGGTTTCGGAATGATGCATATGCAACTGTTTGGCAGGTCGACGGTAAGTCTCGCACGATGACTGTAGTTAGGATCACAACGTCGAGAAAAGACAGAGATACTGGTACGTATGTTCAGGATTTCTCTGGATATGTGGCGTTCGTTGGCGCAGATAATGCTGCGAAAGCTCTTGAGCTTCATGAAAAAGATCGCATCAAGCTTGGTCATGTAGATGTGTCTTCGAAATACGACAAGGAAAAGAAAAGGGAGTTTGTAAACTACACATGTTTTGGTTTCGAACTTCAGAAGCCCGCTGAGAAAAAGGAAGAAGAAGTTCACGTAGAGGACGGCGGAGATACAGAAGAGCAGATTTCTGACGATGACCTTCCGTTCTGAGTGATGCCTCATGAGCGACTCGGTTTATAAGCCGCTCATAGATTCGATGCAGTGGAGCTATTCCAGAATCAAATTGTTTGATACTTGTCGCTATGCTTGGTATTTGAAATATCTGTATGGCGACAAGGAAGAACAGAATTTTTATGCCTCGTATGGCAAGTATATTCACAATTTAATTGAAAGATACTATAGAGACGAGATATCCCATCAGGATTTAAGCATGACTTACCTGATGGGATTTTATTATACAGTCGAAGGTGTAAGGCCAAAGCAAGAGATTGTGGATAAATACATGGATGCAGGGTTGGCTTACTTTCAGAACTTCAAGCCGTTTCCGTACAGTCTGGTTTCTGTTGAAGAAAAGATTGAGTTTAATATAAATAATTATGAGTTTGTCGGATTCGTTGATTATATCGGGATGGATGGAGACGAGCTTGTGATTGTCGATCACAAATCGAGAGACCTGAAACAAAGAAGCAGACGTAAAAAACCGACACTAAAGGATGCAGAGTTAGACGAGTTTCTTAAACAGCTTTACCTTTATGCTGTTGGTATTGAACAACGGTTTGGAAAACTGCCTAAGAAGTTATGTTTTAATTGCTTCAAGTCAGGTGAGTTTATTGAAGAAGAGTTCAACAAGAGCGCGTTCGAGAACGCTAAAGGCTGGGCTGTTGATTCGATAAGAAAGATTGAGACTGCTGATAAATTTTATCCAAACATTGACTGGTTTTACTGCACGAATTTATGCGGCTATAAAGGGCAGTGCCCTTATTATGAAATAGCTTTTGGGGGTGCACGAAGTGAACGCGAACGACATTAACTCTCTTGAGAGCGAGGCGGGAGTAATTGCGTCTTTGATTCACAATCCAGAGCTGTGCTTTTACTGTGAGAACCTACTCCCAAATCATTTCTCAGACAAGAATAATCGATGTGTGTATACAGCAATATGCGAGTTGGCACGGCGCGGTATTAAGACTGTCGACCCATACAACATCTTAGAAGTTCTGAACGCTTCCGAAGCGACGAGGAAGTATGCAGAAGATCTGACGATCGAAAAACTCCAAGAGTTTATGGAAATGAGTGAGATACTCGCTAGGCATAGTCCGGAAGAGTACAAAGTGATAGCGCACAACATCTTGGACGCGGCGTTTAGAAGAGACACATTTCAGACACTGCGGTCTTGCGAGGCTTTGTGTTTCGATAGAAACAATCCGGATGTAGAGAAGGAGATTTATGAAGCAATAGACGGTGTGATGCTCGACTTCACAAATAATTCAGATATGCCTGAATACAAGGATGTTATTGATGACTTGTGGGGAGAGATCAAAGAACGTCAAACTGGAAGAACGAACGCAATTGAGTTCCCGTTCCCGCTTTTGAATAACTATGTCGTCATGGAACCCGGCGAGGTCGTTGCATTCTGCGCTCCTGCTAAAGCCGGTAAGAGTGCAATGCTTCTAACGTGCTGTGTGGATCTGTTGAAAAAGGATAAGGGTGTTTTGTATATCGACTCAGAACTGTCAACCAAACTATGGACGATCAGACTTCTATCACATCTGTCTGGGATTCCGTTCGGCAGACTCAGGTCTGGTAATTATGGCGCTGAAGAAGCGGCGGCAATCGAAGATGCAGTTCGATGGATTAAGACACGAAGATTGATTCATGTATACACGCCAGTCCTTGAAGCGAACGCAATGTATTTAGCAGCAAAGAAAGCCAAGCATCTTATTGATATCGACTGCATTATCGTTGACTATCTTAAGGCTAACAGTGCTAAGGACGATGCGTACTCTGTGTACGCAGATCTTGGAAACTGCGCAGATATTTTGAAGAACAAAATAGCGGGCGAGATGGGGATATGTGGTCTGACCGCTGCGCAAACAACAGCAACCGGAAGAATTGCAGACTCGGCAAGAATAGCTCGATCGATGTCGACCGTAATCTCTATTATGGATAAGCCAATTGAGCAGGTGCAGTCTGATGGAACGGGCGCAACAAAGAAGTTAAGGGTTTTATTCAACAGAAACGGCCCGCAAATGACGGAAAATGAATGGATTGACATGGATTTTGAGGGAAGTTTTTGTAGATACAAGCAGGCTGAGAGACAGCATGTTATCGAAGAGCCATATTGATTACGGGGTGTTGAGATGGTAATAGATGATCTTAGTAGGACTGAAAACGTGTATGGTCTACTATACATAGACCCGCCGTGGAAACAAAATAAGGGGGCGGAAGTCCGTTAGGCCAAACACAAGTGGAACTGGCCTTGACTATAGTACGTGTACTATTGACGAGATAAAAGGCCACATATCAACTGCGGTTTCGCACACAACAGACAACAGTGTCATGTTCCTTTGGACAATCGATAAATTTCTATTCGAAGCACAGCGAATAGCAGAGGATCTTGGTTATAAACTTCATGCAAGGATGATTTGGAATAAGGTAACTGGTATTCCTGCGGCGTTTACAGTAAGATTTGGTCATGAGTATCTTCTCTATATGTATAAAGGTAAACTTACACCTGTAGCCACAGAAGAAAGAGGCAAAATTCATACAGTCTTTACAGAGCAGGTTAAAAAACATAGTCAGAAGCCGCAGATTGCATATGAAATTATTGAAAGACTCTACCCCAATCTTAACAAGCTCGAAATGTATGCTCGGAGCGAGCGAGACGGATGGGATTGCTGGGGGAATGAGGTCTAAAGCGAGGTGATGATTCGATGGACTTGACGAAACTTATCGAGTCGGTTGATATTGTCGAGTACATCGGTCAATATGTCGACCTTGAAGAAAAGAACGGGGAATATTGGGGGCTCTCCCCGTTCAAAGACGAAAACACACCGTCGTTTTCTGTAAGAAGAGAGACAAATAAGTTCTACGACTTCTCAAGCGGTCAAGGCGGATCGGTTTTGTTCTTTATTCAGAAGTACCACAATGTACCGGCGTGGAAGGCAGTGAAAATACTGAAAAAGTACGCTGGTATCTCAGAAGATGACGATGGAGAAGTCAAATTTGCTGAAAAAATGAGCGCAACTAAGGTTTGTAGCGCTTTTAAGGCGAAAAAACGACAACAAAAGACGGGTTTTATACACGCTCTGCCAGATAATTACATGGATCGGTACGAGAACAGACCTGAGAAGCTTCAAATTTGGAGAGATGAGGGTATTACTGACGAGGCGATGAAGTTTTTCGGCGTAAAATACGATAGTTTTTCAAACTGCATCGTCTACCCAATCAAAAATGACGCCGGACAGCTTGTAAATGTCGGAATGAGGACTCTTGATCCTGATTTTAAGGCAAAGGGCATCTCAAAGTACGGTTACAGGCATGGTTGGGGTGGCCAAATGGCTGTTTTGTACGGTCTTTATGAAAATAAAGACGCAATCCGTGACAAACATGAGGTGATTTTGTTCGAAGGAATGAAATCGGTGCTTCTAGCACGGGGATTTGGCTTCAAAAATACAGGAGCGCTACTAACTTCGCACTTAAACCCGTCTCAAATGAAGATTTTAGCGCGGCTCGGCGTGCCTGTTGTGTTTGCACTCGACGAAGAGATCGATGTTAAGGCAGACAAGAACATCCAGACGCTCAAACAGTACGTAAATGTGTCGTACTTATACGATTTTAAGCGACTTTTATCTGCAAAAGATGCTCCTGTCGACAAAGGAGAGTCTGTTTTCAGAAAATTATATAATGAATGCCGTTACAGGCTGTAAAGGAGATGTTGTTTGTGGGATTTTTGAAGTGGGCGGCTGAAATTTTGGCTTTTGCAGCAGCTTGTTCTGGCTTTTTTGCTTGGATTTCTGCTAAGGTTTGGTCTAAAGACAGCAGAAGGTTCGATAGAGAAGTCGAAAGAGAGGTGAATAGGCGTTTGAAGGACACAAAAGTCGTGTCGAATTTTAATATTCGCATGGTTGTTGTCGATGAAACGTCTGGTAAATATGAAGAAGAGTAAGTGTGAATATCACAATGGCATTTCAATCAAGCCTGACGGACGTAGCGAACTTGATCCGTGTATATATGATGTGGTTGAAGTACATAAAAACGTAGATGTTGAAGTATCGAGGTGTAGAAAATGTGGACACATTGAGGTAAATTGGATCAGAAGAGATGATACAATTGACGATGTGTTCGACAATATCGATTGGGGTGGTTAAATGAAGTCTTACACGATGTATCATTGCCATTCATATTATAGCTTGTTAGATAGCGCAACAAAATATCAGGACTATATTGAGCTGGCCGTAAGAGATGGTGCAAAAGCATTATCTATTTCAGAGCACGGCAAGCCACTTAACTGGACTGAAAAATGGGGAGCATGTAAAAAGGCCGGTATTAAATACATACATAGCGTAGAATTATACCTGACAGAATCTCTTGATAATAAAGTAAGAGATAACTACCATGTTGTATTGATGGCCAGAAATATGGATGGTCTCAGAGAGCTGAACGAGCTCGTTAGTAGATCATGCGATGAAGATCATTTCTATTATGTAAATCGAATCAGTTTTGATGAGTTCCTGAATATGTCTGATAATATAATCTCAACGAGTGCATGTCTCGCTTCTCCATTAAACAGACTACCGACTACACATCCAAGATATATGGAGCTTGCTCAAAAGTATGATTTTCTTGAAATTCAGGGGCATTCACATGAGGATCAGGTATTGTTTAATAAACGACTATTTGATCTCTCGAAACAACTTGGAACCCCTCTGATAGCGGGTACTGACACACACAGCTCTTCGAAATACATGGCAGAGTGTAGGCAGGTTTTGCTTGAGGCAAAGAGAAAGAGTTACGGCGACGAGGATTCTTTTGACCTGACATACAAAACGTATCCTGAGCTAGTTGAGATGTTCTCTCGCCAAGCTGCTCTGCCAGAGGCTGTGTATCTTGAAGCAATTGAGAATACGAATAGACTCGTTGAGATGACAGATGAAATCATTTTAGACACCTCAATCAAGTATCCAATATTGTACGGTACAAGAGAAGAGGATTCAAAGAAGTTTGTTGAAACTGTTGAGAGAAAGTTTCAAGACAAACTCGATTCCGGCGTTATCTCGGAGTCGCAGAAAAATGCATTCAGAGCTTCGATTGATGAGGAAATGCGCGTTTTTCAGAAGCTCAAGATGGATGGGTTCATGCTTTCCATGAGCGAATTGATTTCATGGTGTAAGGATCAAGGAATGGCCATTGGAACAGCAAGAGGTTCTGTCGGTGGTTCGCGAGTCGCATATGTAACAGATATTATTGACCTTAATCCAGAAACATGGCATACTGTTTTTTCTCGGTTTTGTAATGAGGATCGAGAGGAGATAGGAGATATCGATATCGATTGCGTTGAGACAGATCGTCCAGCAATTTTCAAGCACATTATAGATAGGTTTGGTATTGAGAAAACAGCTCGCGTAGCTTCGTTCGGAACTATCAAGGAGAAGGGTGTCATAGATGAAGTCGGAAGATGCCTCTCTTCAAGATGGATAGATATGATGGGCGGAAACAGCAGCGACAATCCGTACAGCCTAAAGAATATTGCAGAAATAAAAGCGGAGTTTGACTCCGATCCTGAAGGAACAAAGAAGAAATACCCTGACTTATTCTACTACTACGACGGGCTTCTCAACGTCATCATTTCGCAGTCGGTTCATCCGGCCGGTATGGTTATCAGCCCTATAACGCTGAGAGATAACTATGGTGTTTTCAACAAAGACGGGGAGCCGTGCTTGATGTTGGATATGGAAAACATACATGACTATACTGGTCTTGCAAAGTACGACTTCCTGATCTTATCAACCGTCACAAGAATAAGAGATGCGTGTGATCTGATAGGAATAAAATACCCGAAAACAAATGAGATAGACTGGAATGACGAAGCGGTATGGGATGATATGATGACAAGTAATGCGATGCTTTTCCAGTTTGAAAGTCCCTTTGCTTTCGATTGCTTGAAGAAAATGCGACCTAGAAACATATTTGACATGAGTCTTGTTACAGCATGTATCAGACCGACTGGAGCCTCATATAGAGACGATTTATTGTCTCGCAAGATTCACAAAAATCCGTCACCTATAATCGATAAGTTACTTGAAAACAACCTCGGATATCTGGTTTATCAAGAAGACACGATTGCATTCCTGCAACAGATATGCGGTCTATCAGGAAGCGCCGCTGACAACATAAGAAGAGCGATTGGGCGTAAGCAAAGAGACAGATTGGATGCGGCGATGCCATCAATCTTAGAAGGGTATTGTAGCAAATCAGACAAGCCGAGAGAGCAGGCGGAGCAAGAAGCTAAGGAGTTCTTACAGGTCATAGAAGATAGCGCAAGTTATCAGTTTGGGTGATTGATTTGCCCAATCAAAACCGCGTGAAAACGGTCAACTAAACCGAGAGGTTAAGGTGGTAAGAGAGCCTAAGTCCGAAGTGGATATGGTAATACCGTGCTAAGTATCAATCAATAGCATATTATTAAAAAATAATAAGGGGGTGATGATCGTGAAGCATGTGAAGCTTGATATTGTTGGTAAGAAGTTTGGGAGTTTAACTGTCACTGATAAATACAAGCAAACAGGAGAGTTGCCGAACAGGAAGACGAGTTGGCTATGTGTGTGTGATTGCGGCAATGAAGTGTGGGTCGACAGGAATGCATTGAAGCGCAGAAAAACTGAGTTCTGTAATAAATGTAGGGAGTCTGGAGTTAGGAATGAAAAACTATATCATATTTATCATGGTATAAAGCAAAGGTGTTATAACCCAAACAATCCGAGATATGAGTGCTATGGTGGTAAAGGCGTTGTAATGTGCGACGAATGGCTACTTGGTGGATATGATGCGTTCAAAAGGTGGGCTATTTCGAACGGATATAAAGACGGTCTTTCAATAGATAGACTCGATTCTAATGGAGATTATACTCCAAGCAACTGTGAATGGGTTACGGTGTCAGAGAATGCAAGGCGCGGAGACGTTGGAAAGGTTAAAGCTCATACAAAATTAGGTTATGTATATGTGATAAAACCAGACGGTTCAAGAGAGAGTATCACAAATATATCAAAGTTTGCAAGAGATAACAACCTGAATATTAGTAATGTAAGCGCAGCGATTCACGGACGCATACACCGGATATACAAAGGATATGAATTCCATTCAAGTGCAATTGATTGATAAAAGTGTAACGACTATCGAAAGCATATCATAGAAGAAATATCTATGAGAAGAAGCAAGTAGAGTAGGGCATTGCCCGAAGCGCGCGGCTGTGGAATGTTGGTAATAGATATTCCATAGAAGATATAGTCTGTCCTGTCAGAAATGGCGGAATTGACGACAATCATAGTATCGCATATTGTCTGCTCGGATATCTTTGTGCGTATTTCAGATACTACTATCCATTTGAGTTTATAACATCATTCCTAAATAACGCGGCAAACGATGATGACATTATTAACGGAACGGCATATGCTCATAAGCGAAAGATCAGAGTGACGATGCCTAAGTGGGGAACGTCGAGAAGTGGATACTTCTTTAACAAAGAAGAAAACATGATCTCAAAAGGTCTTGCGTCTGTAAAGTACATCGGCAGTAAAGTGGCCGATGAGTTGTATGAGTTATCAAAAGAGCATAAATATGACAGATTCGTAGACGTGTTGAACGCATTAACGGAGACATCGATCGATTCAAGACAGCTTGATATTCTGATTAAGATAGATTTCTTTTCTGAATTTGGCAACCAAAGAGAGCTATTTAGAATTACAGAGCTGTTCTACGAGGTCTTCAAACAGGGAGAGGCAAAGAAAGTTCAGAGGGAAAAGGTTGACGGAACGCCGCTTGAGCCGATCGTTAAGAAGTATGCAGTCGGAGTCACAAAGGCAGGAGCAGAAGCGAAGAGCTATACGCTTCTGGATATCGATTCAATTCTGAAAGAGGCTGAAGACGCAATTAAAGCGGCTGGCATGGAAGATTTGAGCGTGGTTTTGAAGGCGCGAAACTTCACAGAAATAATGGGGTATATGGGGTTTGTTTCAGGCAGACAAGAGGATAGGCCGAAGCTTTATGTGACAAATATATATCCTTTGAAACGTAAAAAGGATGGTAAACAGTTTGGTTATTCAGTTGTTACGAGATCTATAGGTAGCGGGAAGGAGTCTCGGTTCACGGTTTTTAACAGGACTGTTGAATCTTGTGGATCTATAAGCAAAGATGATCTGATTGTATGTCTGCATTATGAACGCGATGGCGAATACTTCAGGATGACATCTTACCAAAAGCTTATGTGAGGTGATTTATATGTTGAGATTGCATGACAATAAGCCATTAGAATACAAGATAGTACGCACCGATGATTGGGTTATGTGGGATGAACTGAGAGAGCAGGAGGCGATAATAAACACCCCTGTTGTTTCATACGAAATTCCTACGTATGAATACAGCGAATGGGAACGTAGGCTTCTCGGCATACCAATTGACAGTAGTTTTAGTATAGATCGTATATCGCTTATGGGACAGCAGGTGTACGATTCTCGTGGTAATGTAATTGACGACGAATATCTTAGAGCGCTAGAGACTATAAGAGAGCTTGAAAAAATGCCAAAGGAACCCCTATGCTTTGGCTCTAACGAGGATCTCAACGGAGAGCTTGATAATTTCTTTAACGAGTTTGGGGGTGATGGGTAATGGAGTTGCACAGGATTTCATGCATCGAAGCAAAGACAAGTCGCGATTTTGAACAGGGAATTGATAATAGCTATTTTGCACTTTTGAATAGCAAGAAGGCTGCGTATAGTGCCGCGATTGACGCAAGATATGAAATGATTCGCAGTCATATCTACAGGAGTGTTTATGGGAACGTAGCAGTATCTAATTATCCATACTCTGTTAGGGCATATCAACTTGGTTTTAATAACGGGCCGCCGGCTGTAAAAGTTTGGTTTTACAGTGCCAAATCAATGCCTGAAGATATTGTTAAACTTGCTAGTTGTGTATTTGTTCCTGACGACATGTACGATGATATATTTTCTAGGTTTGCCGAATCCTATCAGCTTGAGGAGAAATACGTATCATTAGATTGGTTTGTTCAAAATATTTATAGGAAGCGGAGAAAGAAAACAGAAAAGGAAAAGAAGATAGATACGCTTGCTCTGGATGAGTTTTTTGATTCATTTGTATGAGGTTTTTATCATGAATATTCACAGGTTATCAGAACTATCCACTGTTGTTTACGAGTTAAATGATCGTATGCACCGTGATGGTAAGTATAAATATGTTTTATACAAACCGGAGTGTGCCGTGTTATTACCAAATCAGAGAAGATGTGATTGGTATTTTGATGAGTTTCGAACAGAACTAACAAATGATAATGCGTTTCAACATATATACTGGATGCATCGGCCTATATACAATATATTGTGTCTCAATGACTATGATGACACAATATGTAGTTATAAAACGTGTATAAAAGTCAGATTTTATAGCACATATAGTGTTATTACCAAGAATTGGCATGTCGGAAGAGTTGGCAATATCTTCGTAGAAGATGATATATACGATGATGTTGTTGGGTATGCAAAAAAGAAATGCAAGGAAATACTCAGTCCGGACTGGATGACAGTAGAAGTGGGGTGGTTTACAAAAGAGGTTTACAGGCATTGTAGAGATAATCCGACAAAAAAGATTGACAGCAATGAACTTGACGAGTTTTTCAAACTGTTTCCTACAACATAGTAAGGAGGAAGTTATGCTTGCGTTTTTCGATTACAAAGATGTATGGGGAAAGGTAAAGGCCGCAGCGCGAACAACAATAAGGAGAGATGGAGAAGGTACATATCCGTCTGATTCTTGGAAGAAAACGATTCTGCTTGCAGAGCACAGCCCGATTCGCAAAATCAAGGTCGGTTGGAAGTGGAAGAACATCATGAGCTGGGTTTCTGTTCATTTTGTTCGGCACAAGTATGGTATTGAGCATTATGTAAGCACGCAGAGATCAGACAGAACGGGTGTGAACCGCAATGATTCCCCGCAGAGTGCGCCGGTAGATCACGAGTGTGACGCCAATGCACAGGCCTTGATTAACATAAGTCGCAAGAGACTGTGTAGTCAAGCTTCAAAAGAAACGAGAGATGCGTGGAAAGAGGTAATCGCAGAACTTGAAAAGCACGATCCGATTCTCGCATCGGTCTGCGTTCCTGAATGCATCTATCGTGGTTTTTGTCCAGAAGATGAAAAGGTTTGTTGTGGTTATGTCAACACAGAGGCATACCAGAAAAGACTTGCGGAATACCGCTCGAAGAAATAACTACATACGGAGGATAAAATTATGAGTAAGTATACTGGCAAAACTAAGAATACGTTCGATCCGGATTTCGTAATCGACATCAGCGACGCATTCACAAATGCCAAAAAGGGAATGGGTATTGATGATTACTTCTACCTGAAGGAATATCAGGATAGAAAGCATTTCATCACTGATGCGATTGACGCTGTTAGCATTGAGGATCTCTGTAAGGCAATTATTCATTATAACAGAGAGGATAATGATATTGATCCGAATGAGCGCAAGCCGATTACAATTTACCTCGACACTCCCGGCGGAGATGTTAGTGCTGGTTTGAAGCTTATCGATCTGATTCAGTGTAGTAAGACGCCGATCCATGTAGTTAATCTTGGTACATGCTACTCTATGGGTTTTATGATTTATATTGTAGCGCATAAGAGAATCGCAAGCAGAAACGCTACATTCCTTATGCACGATGGCTCGGTTTCCGCTTCTGGAAGCGCATCTAAGACAAGAGATCTGATGGAGTTTAATGACCGCGTAGACAACAGACTCAAAGCTATGGTTCTTGCTTGCACAAAGATTTCTTCTGAGCTGTACGATGCAAAGTTCAGGACTGAGTGGTATATGTTTGCAGATGAGGCGAAGGAGCTCGGTGTGGTCGATGAGATTTTGTCGGTCGACTGCGAAATCGAAGACATTATGTGAGGTGTGAAAAAATGAGTGAGGAATACACTGGATATAGGGTTGTCGATATGACAGACGAAGAGCTTGCTGAGTTCTATGAAAACGGAATGACATACAACTTCGGAATCCTTACAAACGAATATCTCATTATCAACCACAACGGTGAAGAACTCGATACGAAGTATAGATGGGACGGAGAGAAATTCGTCGAGGTAAAGAGAAGAAGTATTAAACGCAATCATGTTGTAGAAAAGGTTTCTCCGAGAAACACACAGCAAGAACTTGCTGTCGATATGATTTACAATGACGACATTACAGTAAAAATCATAGCAGGAAAGACCGGAAGTGGCAAAACGTATCTGTTTAGCGCCGCTGCCATTGAGATGGTCGAGTCCGGAAAATATGATAAGATTATCTTCGTTCGAAACAATATCGAGGTTAAAAACACGAAACCAATAGGATATCTTCCGGGTGAGATGAACGAGAAGCTTTGGAATTTCGCAATGCCGCTTGCCGATCATGTAGGCGGAGAGTACGGTCTTGAGATGCTTATTAGGGATAGAAAGGTAGAGATCGCACATCTTGGTTTTATGAGAGGCCGAGATATTAAGAACTCTATTATCTTTGTAACAGAGGCTGAGAATTTAACAAAAGAACACACGCAACTCCTTATCAGTCGAGTCGGAACAGGATCTGCAATCTGGTTTGATGGCGACCTTAAACAGAGAGACGCCGATATTTTCGTAAAGAATAGTGGTATGGATATCGCGGTTACAAAGCTAGCTGGCCATCCTCGTTTTGGCTATGTCAAACTGCTTAAGCCTGAGAGAAGTGAGACTGCGGCGATGGCCGAACTGCTTGACTAAAATCACATAGGACTGGTTTTAATGAAAATACTCGTAGACCTCGATGACGTTCTTATTAACACGGGACGAGCGTGGGTGGACTTGCTGAATGAGCGTTATGGTACTACTGTGAAGTACGATGACGTCAGCAAATGGGATGTTTCAGAGTTCTTCCCGACGCTTTCTCGCGATGAGATATATTCACCACTGGACAGCGGAGAAGTGTGGTCTCGTGCATCGATCATCCCCGGTGCACGGGAAACACTAGAGAAAATTATAGCAGACGGGCACGAGGTGTTTATAGTAACCTCGTCGATGCTAACAACTATCGGCAAAAAGTGGACTGAATTAATACTACCAAATTTGCCGATGATTAAACACAACAACATCATCGTAACACAGCGCAAAGATATGATAAAAGGCGATGTGCTTATAGATGATGCACCGTTTAATTTTGACGGTGTTGACTGTTATTGCATCCTATTTGACGCGCCGCACAATCGTGGCGAAGAATCCAGTGGCTTCGTTCGATCGGATGAAGATGGGGATATATTCCGATTCGTAAGAGCGTTAAATTGGGATGATGTATACAGATATATTAAGCTGATTGAAAGACATATGGGAGGTGAGTGCAATGAATGAAAATGAAAGCGTGGTTTTATATTCAACAGGTTGTCCGCAGTGTAAGATGCTGAAGCGTAAGCTCGATCAGGCGGGAATCACATACGAGACAGTAAGTGATGTCGATGAAATGCTTAAGCTCGGTCTGAAAAGTGCTCCTGCTCTTGGAGTAAATGGAGAAATTATGGACTTTAAGAACGCAGTTAAGTGGGTTGTTGATTGGGAAAGACGGTAATTCGATATGAAAAGTAGTAAGAGTATTATTGAACCTTATCTTAAGCAGGCAGATTGGCGCGTAAAAGAGAATTCAAACGCACCGTTTAGCTTTGGAGCAATGAATAAGTATATCACAGCAGAAGTGAGTAAGGATTATTGGCTAAGAGAAGTGTATTCCGCAGACGAGAATATCGCTCAGGCATACATTGATGGTCATATTCATATCCACGATCTCGGAGGAATGACGCTATACTGTTGTGGGTATTCCCTTAAAGAGATTCTTCTCAAGGGTGTGAGGGGTATTCAGAATGTACCTGTGTCTTCTCCAGCGAAACACTTTGATAGCGTTCTGAACCAGTGTGCAAATCTGGTTACTATCTATCAAAACGAGATAATGGGCGCAGTTGCATTCAATGGTTTTGATACACTTCTGGCTCCGTTTATTAAACAGGATCGCCTTACATACGATGAGGTGTATCAGGCACTTCAAAACTTTATTTACAGCGTAAATTCTAATAGCAGAGCTGGCGCAGAACCGGCATTCTTTAATCTCACATTCGATCTCACGCCTCCTGATGATATGATGGATGAGTATTGTATTATCGGCGGAGACATGGTGAGCTTCACATACGGTTCTTGTCAGCAGGAAATGGATCTCCTCAACAGAATCTTCTTTGAGATTATGCTTGAGGGAGACGCGGAGGGCAAACTCTTTGCTTATCCAATTCCCACATATAATATCCACAGTCGTTTCGACTGGGATAATCCGAATAACAAGCTCCTCTGGGAGCTCGCAGGTAAGTACGGCACTCCATACTTCGCTAATTTCATCAACAGTGAGCTCGATATTAGCGACGTGAGATCCATGTGCTGCCGTCTCAGACTCGACCTGAGCGAACTTAGACACAGAAACGGCGGTCTGTTTGGTTCTGGAGACTCAACCGGGTCTATCGGAGTTGTCACAATTAACCTTCCGCGTATTGCATACGAGTCAAGCGGCAATAAAGAGCGGTTTTTCGAAGAACTCAGCAAGTACCTTGACATTGCAAAGGACAGTCTTGAGCTCAAACGGGCGTGGCTTGAGAAAAACGTGATCGGAACGAGCCTGATTCCAGCATACATGGAGTATGTTGGATCGATCAACAACCATTTTTCAACGATCGGCATTGTCGGAATGAATGAAATGTGCGAAAACTTCATGCACAAGAACATTTTGGACGACGAGGCGCATAAATTCTGCGTAGAAGTCGGTGAATTTATCAGAAATCGGCTTATCACATATCAGGAAGAGACAGGACACCTCTACAATTATGAAGCAACACCCGCTGAATCGACATGTTATCGTCTCGCACTCATTGATAAGCGCACATATCCAGATATTTTCACTCAGGGAAGTGGTTCTGACGTGTATTACACGAACAGTTGTCACATTCCGGTGTCTCTCATCAAGGATATCGACTCAACTTTCGCACATCAGGACGATCTTCAGACACAGTTTACCGGCGGAACGGTCATTCATTGCTATCTTGAGGGTGCAATTAGCGGCGAAAAGGCAAAGGAAATTGTTCGCGGCATGTTCACTAAGTATCGTGTGCCGTACATGAGTCTCTCACCGATCTCAAGATATTGTGAAGAGCATGGTTACGTCAAAGAAATCGTCGATAAATGCCCTATCTGCAAGAAGAGACTCAAGCTTTATCAGAGAATCACAGGCTATCTCAGATGCATTGATAACTTCAACAAAGGAAAGAGAGCCGAGTTTGAAGATAGAGCACAGATTACAGTTGGTGATATCGAATGCGAGTTCGAACAATCGTAACTGAAGACTTTACAAACTACAAAAAGTCATCAATGTTTATTGGTTGTGTCGACTGCGATGGAAAATGCTGCACCGATGGGGGATTCTCCCCATCGGTGTGCATAAACAATGTATGGCATACTACAAAAGTTTCCACGGTAGACGACCGAGCAGTGATAAAAAAGTATTTATCCAATACAATTACACACGCGATCGTGTTCGGTTTGCTTGAACCGTTTCTGCAATACGAAGAGATGAAGAACTTCATATACATTCTAAGAAATGAGTTTGCGTGTAATGATGATGTAGTAATCTACACTGGATACAAAGAAGAAGAAGTTGCTGATAAATTGTACGAACTATCACGGTTTGGCAATATAGTAATAAAATTTGGACGCTTTATTCCAAACCAAGAAGGGCGTTTCGATGAAGTTCTTGGTGTGCATTTAGCAAGCGACAACCAATATGCGAAGAGGATCTGTTAATAAGAGGTGATATTTTTGGGAAGAAAAGCTACGAATTATGACGTTGTAAAAACATTGTCTCCGGAGAGACTTCGTAAACTCACGACTGTTGCAAGATGTCTCGCTTGTATAAAAAAGTCGTGTGCAGATACAGAATACAAACCTGATTGTATCACGGGTTTTCAAGAATGGCTTAAACTTGAAGCGGATGTCAACAACTGGGAACAGATTATGGAAGTCATTTCTGTTAAGGATGATGCCTGAGTGGATGCAAAAACTATCGTACTTGTCATTGCCATGATTGTTGTGCTTGCCATTTTGATGAATACCATCGATGGCGGTTCTGACGGCGGAAGTAAGTGATATGCTTGAGAATATTAAGTTTATTCGACGGCATGGCTTGTGGCATGATTGCTATGAAAAACGCAGGAGTTCAGGTTGATGAATATGATGCGTTTGAAATTGACAAGTATGCAATTAAAACCGCAACACACAACTTTCCAGAAATTAAAGAACATGGCGATGTATTTACTGCCGATTTTAGCGAATTTTGTGGTTATGATTTTCTTATTGGTGGTTCGCCGTGCACTCATTGGTCTATAGCTCAACACGCAGACAGAAGAGAAATGATAGCATCAGGCATTGGATGGGAGTTGTTCTCGCAATACGTGAGAGCTCTCAAAGAATGCAAGCCAAAGATGTTTATCTATGAGAACAATAAAAGCATGAGCCAAGATATAAGGGACAGCATCTCTAAGACATTCGGTTTTGAGCCTATATGTATTAACAGCGCTCTCCTGTCGGCTCAAAACAGAAATAGATTATATTGGGCTGGCGTAAGACAGGTAGACGGAACGTATAAAACTGCAAACATAACACAGCCGGAAGATAAGGGAATTATGCTAAAAGACATTATAGATCAGGCGATACCGTTAGCAAGTAAATCACACGCTATAACGGCAACTGAATATAAAGGGCAGTCCATTCAGGGGTTTTTAGGAAAGGCTAGAAGAACTCTTGTCGCGGAACCCATAAAAGTTTGGGTTCTTCCACGCGAGAACGACGGGGTTCAAACAAATGGACAAGCATTTAGAGTATATGATGTCAATGGAAAGGCTTGTGGGATAAAAGCAAATGCCGGAGGATCTGGTGGTAAAACTGGTTTGTATGCGGTTAGTGCATCGCCGTCTGACAAAAGAGTGTATACGGTTATAAACGGGCAGGTCGAAGCAAACGGACGTATGTATCCTATTAAGCTTGACGACGGGAAATACACTATACGAAAGCTTACTGTTAGTGAGTGTAAGAGGCTTCAGACAGTCCCAGAGTGGTATGACTTCTCGTGTGTGTCTAATACTCAGGCGTATAAGATGCTTGGTAATGGATGGACTTGTGATGTTATTACACATATTATAAAACAGTGTTTGGAGGATTATAAAAATGTGTCTTAATAGAAAATGCCTTGAAGAAGGAAGATGCGATTTTTGTGACGCTAGATGTATGTATTATGTGGATACCGACTACTTCTTTCAATTTATCGAAGTCAATGGAATCGATTCGTTCCTGCATGATATTACAATGAAGAAGATTGAGAACTCTGATTGTCGAGAGGAGTCGGATACATAATGAGAGTTTATCAGAATCCAGATGAGGAGTATGCCGCTGAGGTAAAAAAGCGTATTAAAGAGAACAATGGTTACTGTCCGTGTAAACTTGTGAAAACAAAGGATACAAAATGTAAATGCAAAGACTTCAGAGATCAGATTGCGTCTGGAGAAGCAGGCGCGTGTCACTGCGGTTTATGGATTGCAGGGGAGTGAAGATGATTGGATCAGGATTTGATAAGCAGAGAAGCCCTCATTGAAGCTGTGTTTGACCATTGTGTATCAATGAGTGTATGCCTTAGCAAAGAAGAATACGATGGCATGAAAAGAATGCGCGATGCTATTATGGATGATATTGAAAACGCACCGAAGGTCGAACGAGAAGAAGCAGAGTGGAAAACAGTAATACTTGGTGGCTCAATGACACATGATGGTCATGAACACAGAGAAGAATGTTCTGCGTGTCATAAAAAGAATGAATCCAAAACAAGATACTGTCCGAATTGCGGTAAACATATGCGGAATGCTGAGGTGTGACAATGGGCTGTTTTATCGAACCAAAACCGTGTAGATATTGCGGCAAGATGCCTACAATCCTTGAATTTGATTTTACAAACGTGATTAACAGTTGCAACGCTACATCGTACTTCGTGTCATGTGAGAACAAGGGGTGCAAAATCAGACCGCATTCTGTAGGTGATACAACAAAAAACGGCGCCATTCAAAAATGGAACGACGATAAATTAGCGTCTAGTTCCATTAGAATTTATAATGAAGACGGAACGTCTGATGCAAGATTCACGTTCACAGTACAAATATAAAGAAAGGTTGTTTTGAATGCTTTATCCAGCACAACTCTACAGAGAAGAGCTTAAAAGAAAGCTCATTTCATGCTGGTATGATCCAAAATATCGCTGGTATTTCGGCGGAGAACATAACGAATTCTCGGTTCCTGAAAATACTGATTGGAGACACGACTTTGTACATCTTGATAGCAACGGAGAGGTAGACGGGTTTTTCTCCTATAACTACAATGACGGCAGCAAGTCTATGACGCAATTCGGTCTGATATCGTTTAGAGACTACGCATTCCCGCTCATTGCCGATGCACTCGATCGAGTGAAGTATATGTTTGAGAACGGAGCACAGAGATGTGAGTTCTGGGCATTTACAGACAATCCAGTATGTAAGGTGTACGACAAATTTGCTGAACGATATGGCGGTAAGATAGTCGGCAGACTGACAAGAAGTGCTTACTTCGATGGAAAATATCACGATGTTGTCTTCTATGAGTTCTTGGTTGAAGATTATGAGGCAGCAAAAAAACGTATCAATGGAGGGAAATAATAATGAGAGTTGGAATTGATAATATTGATGGCGGGTATACAGCAATAATTGACATCAAGCTTCTCGATAAGAATGCAAAGATACCGACAAGAGGATCTGCTGAGGCAGCAGGCTATGATCTTTATGCGCACCTTGATATGGAAGAACTCACTATTATGCCTCATGAAACTGTCAAGATTGGAACTGGTATTTGTGCGAGCATTCCTCGTGGCTACTTTGGTGCTATTTTTGCACGCAGCGGAATTGCTATCAAGAGAAGTCTTCGCCCTGCCAATTCTGTAGGCGTTGTGGACGCAGATTTTACGGGGGAGATAATCGTTGCTCTCCATAACGATAGCGAAGAATATCAAACCATTCAGAATGGCGAGCGTATCGCACAGCTTGTTGTAATTCCGTTCCTTCCGGTTGAGTTCAACGAGGTCGACGAACTTGAACAGACAGAGCGCGGTGACGGAGGGTTTGGAAGCACTGGAACTAAGTAATAAGTTGCGAATAATAAAACGGTGATTTTATATACAAAATCATAAAAAAATAGGGTGCATTTCAGCGTATTAAACACTGATTTGCACCCTAAAAGGAGATAAAAGGCGATAAAAAGGCGATAAAAGGAGATGAATGTTGAGTGGCAGGATTGATATTCGACATATGTATAGTCGTGAGCTTATGGATTTTAATCTGTATTCTAATAGGATTGATTTATTCTGAGATAAGACCATCCAATAAGTATAAACCGAAACGCTACAAACGAAAAAGAAAACCGAAGCATAGGTGGTGGTAATATGGGGTATAATAAGCCTGTAAAAGTAAGACCTTCGGCAAGAGCGGTATGGAGCGAAGGCAATGACGGATGGGACGCAAGATATAAGGTGCGGTATATATGTCCAACGTGCTCTAATATTATCAACGAAAGAGATATAGCGTGCGATGAATGCGGAACATTTTTCGACTGGTCTAAAAAAGCAGTGGTCAATCTAGTGCCACAAATTGAATGGAGGTAACGTATGACTTATTCAGAAGAGAAAATGAACCTATTTGATGTTGGCAGAGGTTATTCTCTCGCACAGTGTATAAGCGCGGACTTCGGAATGGGTAATGGTATCGCGGTTGAGTTCAACAAACACTTCGATATGAAGAACAAGATGATTAGCGAGTATCCTAACTTTCACGATGAGTGGAAGAGGCTATGTAAGACACATGCATGTCTGTATAAAGACGGTGTGTTCAACCTTGTCACAAAGGAACGCTATTGGCATAAGCCTACATACGACTCTATAGAGGGCGCTCTTGAGGATATGAAGGTCGAGTGCCTGCTTCATGGAATCAATAAGGTTGCAATGCCAAAGATTGGTTGCGGCCTTGATAAGCTTGAATGGGGTATCGTAAAAGGAATTATATTCCGCGTGTTCGAAGACACCTCTATAGAAATAAAAGTGTGCTTTTATTAAGGTGATGAGCGTATGAGAATGCAAACTCCGTCGGCAGAAGTATGGGGTATGATCGAAAGTTCTCTTTATAAGAATAGAATGCACAAGAAAGATCTCGCAAAGATCGCTGGTGTGCATCCAAACACTGTGTCGAGAGACGCAGCGCATCCGGAACAAATGCCTATTGGCAGAATGTGGATATACTTTCGGGCTCTTAATCTTCCAGTAGAGAAAGTGATAAGCGCAATCTCATCCTACACCTGTGACTGATACATAGCCGCAGGCAACATAGCGTGTCTGCGGCATACTATTTATAAGGAGGAATTCTTATGCCAAAAGCTAAGAAAACGCCATCAGGAAAGTGGAGAGTGCGAGTGTATGTAGGCCGTGACGAGTTCGGACACCCGTCATACAAGTCGATTACGGCTGACACGAAAAAGAATGCAGAGTATCTGGCACTCGCATTCATGACACAGAAGCATGCGTCAAAACAATGTATGACGATAGGCGAGGCCGTTGACAGATACATCAAAAGTAAGTCAAATGTCTTGTCTCCGTCCACAATCGACAGCTATCAGAAGATACGCAGAAACCACATCGTTAGAATAGAGCGTATCAAGATTGACTGTGTAACAAGAGAGGACATACAGAAGTGGGTAAACTCTGAGTGCGCTATAGTAAGCGCAAAGACCGTATGCAACGTATATGGGCTGCTCAGATCGACGATATCAATGTACAGACCGGACTTCGTGTTTAATATCAGACTGCCGAGAAAAGCTCGTAAGTTGAAGAGAGATCTCCCGACATCGGAGGAAGTGTTTAAGGCGGTTCACGGAAAGCCTGTTGAGCTTCCAGTGTTGCTTGCGCTTTGGCTGTGCCTAAGATTGTCTGAGGTTCGTGGTATAAAAAAGTCTGCCATACATGGCGATGAGCTGTATATAGAGAACGTGATCGTTACTATTAATAGAGAACACGTAGAGAAGCAGTTGACCAAGACAGATTCAACCAGACGCATTGTAAAGCTCCCGAAGCAACTCAAGGAGATGATCTTGGCTCAGGATGGAGAGTATGCAACGAAGCTTACTGGCAAAGCAATTTATTCTCAATTCACAAGATTAATGGAAAAGGCAGGATACAAAAACATTAGATTCCACGACCTAAGACATATAGCCGCGTCAGACATGAACCGTCTAGGAATAACGGATAGAGTTGCGGCTGATAGAGGTGGATGGTCTACTACGACAACTATGCGAAATGTCTACCAACATTCGTTCACGCCAGACAGAGACGTCGCAGAAAATATAGTGAACGATTACTACACGAAACTGTTTAATATGACATTAGAGGATACGGACGACAGTCTCGTATGAAATAAACTTACTTTTTTAGACTACTTTTTATGACGTTTTAGAATTTTGCGTCATATCTCGCGTCATATGCGATCACTAAATATGGTGATTTATCACCAGATATTATGAGATATGAGCGGTTTTGACAAAAAGAAAAGTCACGCACCTACGCGAAAAACGCGCAAATACGTGACTTATACATATAAGCAGGTGAGGGGAATCGAACCCGCCTACAATCAAATGAAATGAACGTAGATACGTATGTTTATAAACGCAGCGTCATATGTTGCGTCATATTTCCAATAACTAATGGTTATTCAGAAGTGGGAAATGGCACGTAAACACCGGTATGTACGCTCATTAATACAGAAAAAGTACGGGATGCACAGTCAGATAGGCTGTATGCATCCCGTTTTTTTATTTCAAATCATTTTCTTTCGGCTTTCGCCTATCCAAGTTGTGGTAAATGGGTAACCCTATAACCTATTTATGGGTACAATACAAATCGAAGTTATTATTTTACGGCAGGATTTAGAATGAAGCCAAGAAATCTATATGCGCTTGACTGACCCCAATTACCGCCACTCTTCTTTCTGTTTTGAGTCCAGAACGGGTTGGAGCAGTTATATCCAGATTCACTTGTGACGACCTCTGTCGACGAAACAACTCTTTCAACAACAGCGACATGCCCTGCGCCATCTGAACTTGTCCTAGTAGCGCCCTTCTGCCAGCACATAATAGCGCCGACCTTTGGTGTCTGAGAAACAGTAAGCCCCTGCTGGATAGCAACGTCATAGAAGTTCTCAGCGTTTCTAGGCGCAAGCAACGGCATATCCTTATTAAGATGAAGATCTACGAGACTACCACCGTTATCCTTAAAGAGCTTACTAATACTATTAGCATCAAGAGTCTGATACAAAATCTCATTGAATCTGCCGAACGCATATCCCACACAATTAGACAGGACATTACATTTGCTATCAGTAGGCTTGCCAATAATTGCTGTGCTCCATCCGCCTGCCGATCTAGTGATAAAGAACTTATTTCCAGCTTCTGGACGTGTAAGTCTCTGAGTAAATGTATTGTGCTTTACTTCCCGCTGAGACTGACCAGTAGCGCTTATAATAGCGGCTCTTGTTGCGGGGCCGCACACACCATCGACAGAAAGACCCATATTAGACTGAAACGCCCTCAGCGCCCTATCTGTATTATTCCCAAAACTTCCGTCAGCTCCAGAATTACCACAATTATAACCAAGATAAATAAGGCTATTCTGCATCCATCTAACATCATCTCCGCTATCTCCCTTTCTCAAGGTTCTCGTTGGGATAGAATATGGATTAGTATAATTCTGCCTATGCTCTCCCTGAGAGGCTGGTGTGGTCGCTGTGAATCCATTCAGTCCCTTAGATCTAATCTTGCTCGGATAATCTACATAACAACGATCCAGATCAACGTCTCCATTGATGCCGGAGATTCTTCCAGTCCAACTATACTGCCACATGCCATACGCGCCGGGATAAGAAGTTTTCTGCACTCCGATATGCGCAACCCATACTGCATATCTATTTCTTATATCTTCGTCAATATAATCCACGAGAGGGTACCTTGAACCATAGATGCCAACCCAATATCCGGCCGATTCGACTTTGGATAAGAATGCGCGAACAATGTTTGAAACGACAGTCTTTCCGAGTCCGAGCTGTTCTTTCTCTTCTACGTCATAATACACTGGAAATTCATAGTGTCCGTTTTTCAAAATGTCAATTACAAATTCAGCCTCTTTTACAGCTTCATTAGTATTGAGCGCATGTGAATAGTAATACACTCCGACAGGAATAAAGTTTTCTTTTGCCCCTCTATAATTCTTATCAAAACAACTATCCTTATTAAGTACAAGATTTCCGTTCTTTCTTGTGCTAATTCCGCATCTCATAATAACAGCATCAACAGAGCCGCTATTCTTTACAGCGCCCCAATCTATATTAGCCTGATGCGCAGACACGTCAATCATACGTGAATAATCAGACATAACATTCATCCTTTCATAAAAAAAGTGCCCGACTATTAAATCGGGCACTTTTGATTTATTCTTTCTTGCCCTGATCCTGTCCGCTCTTTACTCCAAAGAAAAAAGAGACGACAACAGTATAAACAGTCAGGAATTGTTCGCCAGACACTACTTTCATTCCTGCAAGAATGCAAAACATGACGGTCAAAATAATTGTCATGATCGACTTAACGTCGACGAGTTTTACAAATTTATCCTTGATGTTCATTAGGCATCACACCTTCCTGCGGCGGCGCAGTCGGAAGAAGTTTGAACTCCTCATGAATACCATCCATAACGCCGTTCGCGCCGAGCGAATGGTACTGTTCATACATATTTTCAAAATCCTCTTTTACAGACACTGGTGCATATTTTCTGTTCTGAGCGTACTCATAGTATATTTCATACAGTTCGTGTCTGAGTAAAGCCTGTACGCCACGCCGAAGAGCCTTGCTATCTTCCGCAGACTTTCTCATTTTTGAAAAAATAATACTTGTAAAAATGCCCATAATTCCGCTTGATCCAATAATAGAAATAATAGTCTCCTTATCCATTGTTGCACCCCCTAACATAGTAATAAATAACTACGACAGCACATTAGATACTGTCGCGATTTCGTTGTTATCTCATTTCGTCTTCTTGAAGTTCAACAGGATTTTCAACATCAGACTCTTCAAGGCTTGGTGCAACGCTTCTCATTTCACCAACAAGATTTGTTGTTTGTGCGTTAGGCGGCACAACTTCTGTTCCAGCGAAAGCAAACCAGTTTGTCCATCTGTAAGGATTTGATGTTGTTCCTCCACCGTAGCGGAAACGCCGCCAGAAAATGCTAGGGCTATCAGCACCCGCAGAAGGATAAACAGTTTGAAGAACACTAGCCGGGCCTTGTACATAAGAGACCTCAAGCGAACCACCCTTTGCTTCTCCATTAATGTATGAAGGACAATTTGTAATATAAGCGGCAGAAGCACTTAACCAGTTGAAACGACCAACAGTAGTAAAAGGTGCGTCATCAAAGTTAAGAGGAGCCTCAGATGTTGCTGTAATACGTGTTCCAGCGCCAAGAATGTTAAGCATTGTAATTTTGCTATCATTAAGTTCTGCGTTAGTTGGAGTAGGCGGTTGATAAGTCGCATCAACAATTGCGGCATCCATAATCATAGGCTTAAATACAACATTATTTGCAGTATAACCATTTGCAACTCTTAAATTGATACGAACAGTAGTATCTTGTGCCAATGTAAATGTTGTTCCGGGGCTATCATTAGGATTGTCTCTGGCAATAGTTGTAGAAGCGTCTACGTTATAAACATAAGCATCATAAGTAGAGTCTCTTTGTGGGTTTTCTGAACAGCTAAAAATATATGTTCCTGCTTTAAGTGTAAAAGTTGAACTCTGTAAAATCGCAGGAGCAGTAGCAGTTCCATTTGCTGTAACAGTGCCATCAGCATTAGCAGTAACAGCGATGCCATAAATGTTATCATTAGATGTAAATGTCGCTCTACTTAAATTCTTTGCGCCTAAGTTTGCGATTGCGCCACACTCTTCATGAGTTGATAATATTACCCAGTCAGACCAACCAGATGTAGAGGTCTTCTGTCTTCTGATGCAAATAAGACCTGTTCTGTCTGTATTCGCATAGTAAGTTTGTCTAAGGTAAGCTGTATCACCGATAATTGTTGTAATTTCAAGTCTTCCGCCGTAAGGTACTGGTATATTTGTCATGGTACTTGCGGAATCATTAGAATTAACATAGTAATGTCCCTGAGTTGTAAGTGTATTAAAGTCTGTATCTCTTGCAATCATCGGGCCTCTTAAGAACCAATCAGCTTTTGCATTTGTTTCAGCAGTATCAACATACGACTTGATGCCATTTGATTTGACAGGGTTATCGCTGTTTGCGGTCGGAGCGCTATCGAATGTCAGGGTTGCCTGCTTACCGCTAAGAGCGGTATATACGCCGCCAGATGTAACTGGGTTACTACTTCCGCTAGTAGGCGTACTGTCAACCGTCAGCGCATCCTGTTTACCAGTAAGAGCAGTTGCAATAGCATTAGACGTCATAACCTTAGTGCTTCCAAACGTAGGCACACTGTCGTACTCAAGTACGTCCTGTTTACCGTTGAGCAGCGTGTTTGTCTCTGTCTTGGTGTAATAATTTGTCATATCTCCGCCGCCGCCACCAGACTCAAGCTGTCTCCACCGACCAGTTGTTTGATCGACTGCATTATCCTTGTTGTACAGGTATACCTTTCCGTCTTCAAGGCAGTAACACAGATACATATCAGGAAGGTAGTTTTCAGAGAATGTTCTCATTGCCTCTATGGTTCCGAACTGTTGTCTCACAAAATCAGGGCGTCTTCCTTTATAATTAAAAGAATCCAAAATGTTAATTGACATACATACTCACTCTCCTTTCTTACGCGAATCTAAGTTTTATGTTTTCGATTGACGACGGATCTGTCTGTGTGTAGACATAGTAGTCGATGTTATCTACTTTTACTTCTGTCAAAGTAAAACTATCCTCGTAGTTAAGACCGTAAGATGTGTCTATAATACTTGAAATAGTTCCGAAGCTTTTCGGGTATGCATATACGATTCTAGCATAAGCAGCGGATATAGGACTTGCGGCATATTCTTTTGTAGACTTCAGGATGCCGTAAAGTTCTTTAATATGAGCCTCGTCCGGAGACGCAACATCGCTACTCACAACGCCATAATAACTTTTTGCATAAAAGTTAATCTGCGACGGTGCAACAGCAACCTTATCGCCGTCAAAAGCTGACACAGAGAACGATGTCGTTGTATTAACAGGAGAGGATGGAACCCACGTATAACTAAACGTGCCACCATCTTTAACATTATTCGTTACGGTCTCCCAAACTACACCATTGACTCTGAAAACAACTTCAACAATATCTTTTGTGCCCTTTACCACGTTACCAGTAATCGTTATTTCAGAGATGCTTTCATTTACAACGTCGTATACAAGCCTGCCCGGGTCGAGACTGATAGATACCGTTGGCATTTTATATTCAACAAGCATATCAGTTATAATATCTTCGATACCGGTTCCGGCAGGATACGTTGTGTCACTTTTTATTCCACCAACAGAAGTTGTCGTTGTAATCGGAGACGTTGTCTCAGCAGAAACAGAGATACCACCAGCGTCAATCGTTGTACCATCAGACATAGTGCAAATGATATGATTGTTTGCATCAACTGTTACGCCAACAACAGAAACACCGTCTGTCCCATCTTTTACAAACATTGTTGTTGTCTGTTTAACATCATTGTCACCAACCCATTCGAATGTTACGGTGTGCCCGCCGTTACCATCGACTATGGACTTAATAGTGCATGGGGCGCCTTTTACAGCGCCCAACGCCTCTGCGGTCTTTTTAACATATCCTCTACACAGTACATATGTTGCTGCATCCATATATACTCACCTCAAACTTCCTTCCAAAGCTCATTCTCTTCGTCATAAAAGAAAGCGTCTCCGGTGTCCATCTCAATAAAAACACTTCCGTTTACAATCGGCGTATCGTTTATTTCTCTTACAGGCTTAGTATCTGTTGACAGCCCGTACAAAACAGCCGTAGGCTTGTTAGCCACGTTGCCATAATCATTAATTGTTACAGCCATGATATCAACTCCATCCCATTAGTTGTTATGTATCCGAATCTCTTACAGCCCAATACCCGTCTGTCATATACATCTTGCCGTTCATTGTAAACTTAGCATAACCTCCTCCCGCATACTCTCTAAACGGAATATAGAACGCATCCGGCGTATAAGATATCGTTCCAGCAGGCGCATTTGTAACGAACGAAACGATCTGTGTTTGGTTTGAATTATTATTACCGATTACATATGAATGAACCGGATAAGTGTCTTCGTATGTCACACAGTAAAAAGAAGTTCTGCTTGCAGTTGAATTGGGCAGGACGAACGTCAATGCGCCGCTGTTATTTCGAACAATGAGAACAGAAAACAATTCGGCATTGTTTGACTTCATCCCGATCATAATTCCGTTCGCGCACTTATATCCGTAATTAGTATCATAGTTAGCAGATAGGGTATACGATGCCGGCGTTACTTCGTGCCCGCCTGTTGTGCGTGCTTTGAAAGCCACAGTTGCAGCAGCAGTTTTTGAGATAGTCAGAACGGCGTTACCGTTTTCGTCATTGCATGTTAGAGTTACAACCCCGCCTGAATCAACTTTTGCGACCGATGAAAACATACCGGAGTCATCCAGAAACGCTTTCCACAAATCGAAATCCATACCGATAAATGTTTTTGTGATTGCCATGTTAAACACTCTCCCAACTTGAAATTACTCCCGTGTCATGGTTACCGCTTCCTGCTGCCACCAAGATTGCAGAGCCAATGCCTATTCCGCCAGACTCTCCACCGGAAATCGAAACCCCATCGCCAATTCTTCTGCCGTTACGAGAAAGATACAACATTTCCCCGTCAAGAATAAGACCATTGGGAACTGAGATATCCTCTGTATTCGGGACATAAATATAATCACTTGGCATATTCTTCGGCACAACAGGAATTCTGATCTCATCAATGACGAGCGTTTCTCCCGATTGTGTTCTTTGAGAAATATACACATTAAGATTTTCGGCATAGGATAAAAGAGAGTTCGGGATGTTCGCAATGTATTTACCATCTGACAATGTAGGTTCTACTATAATAGTTTCGTCTACCTTTCTGTTTCCAAACTGGATAAATACAGTCGCGCCACTCCATGCAGTTACATTTGACACTGCCACAACCCTGTCTAAATCCCACTGATAAAGACGCTCAAGTAAATCTCCATTCTTATCATATAAAGTGTACTTAGCCAAAACACACACCTCGATTCTTTATATTGTTGCAACAGAACCTGAGACTCCTTCGAAAACGCTTTTGAACAGTGTTCTCGGATCGAATTTACTCAGGTGGTTGCCAAATGTCAGTGATGAGGTGCCCTCTTCGTAGTTCACCTCAATAGATGTGAGGAATAAAAGTTCGATTTTATCTCTCTTTATTTCGACATTAATTAGGCAACCTGTCTCAAGTTGTTCTGTTAGCTCTTCAAATACTTTTGAAAAAATGAAACTGTTTGTATCAACTGTAAACTCATATACAGGCTCTGAAATATTCGTCAATTTATTAAGCCCACGAGAATACATATCATACATTACAGCAAGCTGTTCTTCGTGATTCATCAAGTCTGTAATGATCGCATTTTCATCTGTATAAACGCCCTCGAAAATATAATTCGACAGTTCGTTGTACTCGCTCTCTGTGAAGTAATTAGCCATAGATACCAGATCGCTGATGTATGTCATCTCGTTATTGTATCTGGTAGCATCCGCAAACGAACCAGCGATAAGAGCCTGAGTGTCGCTTATATCATCTTGTAACTCCGATACTATTCTGTCAATATCATTAAGGGTCTGCTGTACATTACT
>AUXO012510568.1_pt1 | contig 29565 bp, 29 predicted proteins | sample 768731 | NCBI WGS metagenome assembly AUXO01 (sample SAMN02715735, study PRJNA202380) | gut metagenome | biome: sheep rumen | host: Ovis aries | place: New Zealand: Palmerston North
TCTTATGTAATTAAAGGTGAGGATGTATACTTCTCATCTACAAACTTATCTACAAAGGCTATTGACCTTGTTATAAACAAAGTTGAGAGTGTTCGAGCAAAGAATCTCAAAGTTAAATATGAAATACTACTATTGACAGATTCCGAAGATGAAGAGTTGTGTAGATCTCGTGTACGTACAGATCTTGAAAATAAAATTGATCGATCAAATACTCTTGTACAGGCCGATGATGGTGAAGGCAATCTGCTAGATTATGATGTTATTCATAAGCAACACGAAGATTACCTAAAAATGAAAAATGAAGTCAAAGGTGTAATGTCAGCATACTTTGAAAGCGGTTTAGACTTTGAATATGAGATTAAAGAAGTCTAAAAGATTCTGATTAAACACTAACTTAAGCTCCTATATTTTATATAGGAGTTTTATAATGATTAGTATTCGCGAAGATGTTTTTGAGACTAACAGTTCAAGTATGCACACGCTCACTGTAGCGTGTAAACTTAAGAATAAAGAGCTTTATAAAAAGTACCTTGAAAAGGAACTCGAGCGTTGGAAACAACCTGACGGTATCTATGATATCAAAATTGAATGTACAGAAAATTCTGTAGATGACGATAAGCGTTTCGATATTCGTCACTACATTCCACATTTCTCTGTAAACGATAAAATGCTTTATCTACTTGCAACAATCATTCAGCACTACTGGAAAGGAGTTACTCAGGTACCTTATGACAAATCTGAATTTATTACTCCTTGGTGGAAAAATCATTTCTCTGGAAAGTTTCAAGAACTGAAAAAGAAAGAAGGTAAAAATGTAAAACCAAAACCCTCTGAAGATGATATTAAAGAACACGAAGCAAAGGTAAAAGAGGCTCATGAAAAATATCTTCAGGAGATGAAGGCCTATCATAACAAGTACGGCTCTTTCAATACGGAAAACTTCACAAGGTTTGAAGAAAAAATTCGTAGTGTCGAGGAGTCTATTTCAAGTCAAATTGCAATGTATTTGTTTGGTGATTGGAAAGAAAAAAGCAAAGTAAAAGTTACCTTCAATTACGGTGGAAAAGATATTAACGTTCCTGAGTACACAGATAACAAAAAAGATTACTTCTCAACAGGTTGTTATGGTAACGAAGAGTTTTATGAAGCTGTTTGTGGTCACTACGGTGAAGCAGGTGAATGGGTTTGTAATCCATATTCAGCGGTTCTAGCTGGTAGTGATGAACAGGATGAGGAAGACTCTTTCGATCAGGAACAAGAAGCTCTTCGCTGTATAAGCGAGTCTTTCGAAAATGGTTATAACGACTACTCAGACCGTATTGACGAAATCAATAAATGGATCGAAGAAGGTTACTATTCAGATGATTCAGAAAGTTTAGAAGATGCTCGTAAAACTATTGAAAAGATGAAAAATGCAAAAAGAGTAAATGACGGAAAAGTTATTTATCCTATTGGAGGTTAAATGATTAAGGTGATCAGCTTAATACTTGTTCTTGCAGCCTACTCAGCTTTTATGTTTTGGTTATGTGAAGGTTACGATATTGAAGAGTGTGTAAGAAAACTACGTAAACGAATGCCTTACAAAACATGGTTAAAAACAACTCAAGGTATTGAAATAAAACTGCTGATGATTTCAAAAATGAAATAATCGAAAATCAAAGAGATTACGTAAAGGAGTGCATAGAGATGGAAGTAGAGATGAAAGCAGTGCTCAACGACAATCAGTTGAGAAAGCTGTTAAATAATGAAGACCTTGGAATCTGTAAAACAAACGAAGTTCGAGAATTCCTCGTAAAGAAAGATACGTACTATTCTTTTAATGGTGAAAAGATTAAGAAGCCAAAACATATAATTCGTATCCGAAAAGAAGACTATATAGATGCTTGGAATCCTGGACAGAAAAAACCAATGCATCCAATTGATCTTGCAACTGGTAGAGAGCATACAGAAGAAACTCACGACATCGATATCTTTAGTCATGCTGTAACAAGCTTCTTCAACTTTAATTTCGACCCTGTACCAAATCATGAAGACATTTATCTTACAATAAAAGAAAAACATACCGATGAGAGGGGTATTGAAACGAATGTCGAAAACGAAAGTAGAATGTACAATACAGAGGCTGTCGAAGCTCTTTTGAATAGTTTAAACTTTAAAGTTTATTTTGAAAAAGATAAACGTTCAATTTCATTTTGGACAAACATAAACGAGAGTAGACTTCATCTCGAAATTGTAAGCGTAAACGCATCAGATATCTACCTTGAAATAGAGTGCTGTATTCCTGATATGTTGTCTAAAACAGAAAAAGAAAAATTGATTGATACAACTCGATCAGATATCAAATACTTCTTTAAAGAGGTTTTAGGTATTACAGAATTTGATGGAAGAAGCTGGGCAGAAATCATAGGAGCGTAAACATGGAAATTAAAGAAGCAGAAAAGGAACTCAAAAAAACTTTCTTGGATTATCTTAAGGTTGAACATGAATTTAATAAGCTTTATGAAGAACTTAAAAAGGAAGTTTCACCAGAGAAAATCACAGAAGCATTTAAGGATGTTGGTGAAATAAAAATTAGACACGACTCAGTGGACAAAGTAGAGTATGTTTTGGAACATCCTATTTTCAGAACAGGACGCAGAACCATCATCGCAACAAACGAAAAGTATTGGCCAGAGTTTGTTTGGGAAAAGGCTGTAACCGAAGAGGATAATTGGGGAATAAATCATTTTGAATTTGATCCGGATTGGTATAAATACTTAAGTATTCCGACATTTCAAGATTTTAAAGAACTCGATGAGTATGTAAAACAGGCAAAGGAACTTGTAACAAAACTAGATAAAGTTTTAGAAAAGTACAATCCTTTGAATCTTAAGATTAAACTTTTTGAACTGAAAAAGACAAAGGATGAACTTTATCAGAAAGTAGATAAAGCTTATGAAGGTTACAAAGATGCTTTCCTTGTAAATCAGTATGGTTGTCCTCAGGGAGAGATTGCTGTTTATAAACAGTATTATTTGTTAAATGCTAAAAATGATAAGGTTGCTCTAGTTGAGGTTCTTGAGAAAAATCCTTCGGAACTTGGTTATACTTGTATTGATCATGAGGCTGATGGAGAAAAATTCTTTCACGTGGATGCATCAAGATTGAGACCAGATTTAAGAGAGCTTAAATCAATGTATGATTTTAGGCAGGAATATATAAAAGAGTTGGGTTATGCTCAGTAATAAGTAGCATCTAACGATCGTTCTTAATCGGTACACTCAATACCGATTAAGAAAATCTCCTAAGTCCACAAATAAGACCTGACACTAAAATAACTGGATACATAATTGGTCCAATTAAAGGAAGTTCTGTAAGTGGATGTCCTGCAACTGCTGCTAAAATTGCTATTCCAAATATAATTGCTGCCATGTTCGGCCTCCTTATCAACAATATATAATATAGTCCAAATCCAATCAAAGTTTTCACAAAAATTCAAAAAAACTAAATAAAAGTATGAGTAATTTACTATTTGAACCAGGTTACTATACAAAAATAAGAATAGATGATGCAGGTAACATCGTAGATGTAGGTGATTTAGAGCTAGGAGATTTACCTAGACACTCACACGGTCTTGCAGATCTAAATCAAGATGAGATAAAAGACCTTGTTAGTGAAATACTGTCTACATTCTTTGCAAACAATCAAGATAACGCTGTACAATTTAAGTATGATTCGAAAACGAAAACAGTATCTGCCGATATCAATATTGACGAAGAAACTATCTACAAAAACGAATACGGTCAGTTAGTTAGTGCAGGTTCAGGTGAAAGTTCAGGTAGTGTTAATACGGGATCTGGTGTAACCGAACAACAGTTAAAGAATTTACAAGACAAGATACCTGGTTTGATTCAAGATACTTTGAGTCAAGTATTTTCAAACAGTGCTAATAGTGCAGTTGTTTTTAACTGGGATAAAGTAACTAAAACTGTTAGTGCAGACGTAAATATTGATGGCTTAACTATTCAGAAAAATGAATACGGTTCTTTAGTATCTGAAGGATCTGGTTCGGGCGGAGATGGTGGTAATTGTGCTTCACACACTCACACTACCGATCAGATTGAAGATTTTCACAAAGCTGTTGTAAACATTTTTAATGACTACAGTAAGAACATAGATATTGACATAACAAAGTATATAGATGGTAACACCATAAAAATAAACGAATATGGTCAGTTAGTTGCGGTAAGAACAGCTCTCGAAAGGCATACACATAAGCTAGAAGACATAGTAGATTATGTAGCTCCTGATCCTGCTGCTACACAATTGATGACAGATTTAGGTGAAGATGTAGACTATGATCAAGGTATTATCAACTTTGAACACTTAAACATTGGTTACTCTATCTTGGCTTTAAGCCAGTACATTAAAGAAATCGTAAACAAAAATATTGAAAAGATCAATAAAAAAGTAGATGAACTTGGCCGAGATGACGATAACACAGGTGTGTCGATTTTAACTATTCATCCTGATTCAAAAAGTAATTTACTTTTAGATACTAACGACAACGTTGTTAAAACCGTTTATTATGCACCATCTGTTTACTTAAATGTAGACTTTCTACCTTACGACGAAGGTAGTATAATTTTATACAAAAACGGTGTAGAGGTTTCTAGAACGTCTGTAGATGGTTTAAGAATGATTGGAGACACTGTAGATCGTTTTACTGTTACAAACATTTACACTAAAAACAAATTCTTAGCTAGAATTCTAAAGGTAGAGGTTGGTGATTTACTAACAGATGAAGGTGTTTGTAAATTACAAATTGCTTTCAAACCAAGTGACACTACAATTGACTTTATCAATGAGGTTGTAATCTACTCTACTAACAGTCAAAAGATTCCGATTACATTTAAAGATACTACCCCTACACACACTTTTGACGGTAAACAGTACTATGATAAAGATTGCCCTTATAGTTATAGATTGAGACTAGAGGATTATCAGAAGTACAGATTCCTTAATCCTTACTCTGGTTTCGTAGACGGCTATTTGTACGGTGTTACAGATGTAGAGAAAACCGTTTCAATACCAAACCTTTTTGAGAACACACTTGTTCAGTTAAGGTTTGAATTACAAAGAGAATCTTCTTCTAGCTGGTTATTTAATCTATTAACCGAAACAGCTGGCGGTTCGATCATTGACGACGTGATTGTACCTAGAGAAGGAAATAAATGTAGATGTACATTTGAATTAAACAATAGCGAAGAGTTTAATACTGTTAAGATTAAGGGTGATATACCGCTAGAGGATATTCGAATTCGAAAAGGAGGTCTTGTAGCAACAGGTATGGTACCTGCAAGTTTAGAGTTCCATCAATCTGGTTACATACCTACAAAAGGTGACTTTAGCTTAATCACCTTTGTAGATAACTATGACGCAGGTGTAGAACCAATATTCCTGGATCTTATTACAACCGAACCATTAAACATTAGAAAGGTAAGAGTCGATTGTATTAACATCTAACTTATCATAATCCTGAGCATTAGTACTCTGAATTAGAATGTTACCTGGTTCTACCTTTGACTTTGAAATAAAAAGGTTTTTATCTTTTGTAGTAAGAACTGTGAAATCTTTTACATTTTTTACACGGTCCAATTCAAAGACTTTTGCTCTAAGGCCTGGTCGCTCTAGGTAAACTTTTTCACCTTCTACATGTGTAAATTCTTTTGAATTCGGAAAATTCTTCTTAAGAAATTCAAAATCTTTTTCAGACGGTTTAGAGTTATCCGTAATAATGAAATCACTCAACTTACCAGTTGGATTCGCTTCAATAAGGTTTCTACCAGAAGTCCAAACTCTCTCACCAGTTGGTAGTGTTACAAATACACTAGTCTCTACCTCCGCAGCATTCAACGGATTAAAACTATTTTCAAACCTACTCTTCTTTGCATAATCTACGGTAGCCAAAGTACCGATTGGTATTTTCTTGCCCGCTACAACTTTTACTGTTGTACCCTCTTTAAGGTTTGTTAAAAGCCTACAGCTCGCATCGGAAAAACCAAAAACGTTTACATTGACATTACCTTGACTTGTAGCGATGCTCTGTGTCATCTTCTTGATATAAAAGTAATGTTTAGCCATATCGTTATTAACACCTCTTCTAATATTATAGGTCAAACTTTAGCTTTTTGAACAAATAAAAAGACACCTTTCGGTGTCTTTTATGTCGAAGATTTAAGCTAATTTACGCGTTAGCCTCTTCCCCATTTCCTTCTGCAGCTGCTGCAGCTTGTTCTGCTAAGTCTTTCAACTGAGCTTCACGTTTAGCTTTAAGTTCCATCTGCTCTTTCTGGAATTCAACTTCCTCATCAAGTTGTACAGAATTCTTATCCAAAATCTCATTGAATCCACTCATTGCTTCATCTACCATACCCTTGATCTTTAAGAACTCATCTCTATGTTCTTTGAAGTAGTCTTTTACACCACCCATACCCTGCATCTTAACAAGCTTACTAGGATCAGGATCGTCTTCATTCATGTAATACCATGCACCATGCTGTTTGATGAATCCAAGTTCAAGCATCATATCAAAATACTGACCTTCACCATCAATACCTGCTTTAAAATCTTCTCCATCTTTGAAGTATACATCCAACGAACATTCACGATATGGTGTACCATTAAGAATAGCTTTATTCTTATAATTCTTAATCTTCATTGTAATACCAACTGTTTCACCGTTTCTAGTAATAAATTCCTTTGGAGTTACACGGAAACGAGTTGATGGATAGAAGTTAACTGCTTCACCACCAGTTGGTTTTGGAAGACGAGCCATGATATCCTGATTTGCACGTTCCTGAGAAATCCACAAAACTGGACAAACGTAACGATCTACGAAGTAGTTCATTCTCTTAATTACCATGCCCGAAGCTTTTGCACCCGCACCGAATGTGGCTTTAGACATGTCATTGTAACCAACCTCACCGAAAGAAGTTTTATCCATACCCGCTGCGTCTGAGTCGTAAATACAACAACAAACCTTTCCTGAAATTACAGTTTTCTCAAAAGCAATTTCCTGATCATCTACATACAAGTTACGGAATACATGAACAAGGGGTTTACCTGTATCAGGATTAGTAATAACAAGACCCAAATCTCTAGCGTGTTTAATGTCGAAAGATCTTTCGTTATCAAGAATAACAACGTGACATCTATCCCAGTTTCCATCCTCTTTGTGATGATACCTCTGAACCTGACCAGCAATGTAAGTTACAAGAGTAGTTTTACCACCGGACTCTTTACCGTTGAAGCGGTGAATTGCGTTTAGTTTAAAACCACCGCCATATGCCCATGTAAGGCGAGGAGCATCAAATTGAATAAAAACATCCTTCAATGCTGCTTCTTCACCATTAAAGATATTACCATCTCCAAACTGCTTTTCAAGACCGTCCAGGATCTTATCAAAGTCATCAGCTGGAGCCTTTACTGTTTTTTCTTTAGCCATAAATAAAAATCTCCTTTGTATTACAAAATAAATATAGCAGATTAGTTTCACACACTTTTTGCTTAAAAAATTGCAGTGTTTTGGGTATACTAATTAAACTGAAAACTATAAGGAAAGGACTTAAAGAAGTTATAAAAGTTTGTCTGTTTCTGAAAAGGAGGAAATGAATGGCAAAAACAACATGGAGATTCGAATTTGTCGACATAAACAAGTCAGTTACCTACACAGAAGAGGAAGCAACTTGGACAGGTTTTGCAGTTATCCGTGCACCAAAGGGTAGTACAAAAGCAATGTACGTACCTCCTCACAACAAAGATATGATTCAGTCGATGTTTGGTTACGCATCAGCCGATTGGCCTGATTTGTTCGAGGTTATTGATTTCAATAATGAATATGGTGTATACATTTCGGCACCAACAGTAGATGTAGCTGAATATCCAAACTACTACGGTGGAGTTTATCTTACAAAACAAGGTGTATTACCTTTATACCGTGTAACTGATAAAAAGAATCCAAACTTTGAAGTAGGTATGCCTATTGGTAAGGAATCAGCATTCTTACCAGGTGTTGATAGTTCTAAATTTGGCTTAGCAGATTTGAATGAGGCTGGAAAACAAGCAGTAATTACAATCACCGGTGTAGATTCAGATGTATTCAAGAGATTGAAGTATATTGACTTCGAATGGGGTTCAACAGGTACATTCCGTTACAAGCTTGACAAAACAACAGGTTTGTTGTATCCGGATGCCAGTACACTAAAAGTAACTGACGCAATCAGTCAGAATACGGTTTGTGGTTCTTTTGAATTTAACAAATCTACTAACAAGTATGATTTCATCATTGGTGGTGTAGAGTCAGATCAGCATACTGCTTTAAGCGGTACATTGCAGGATGGTGCAATGAACACAGCTGAACATGAGACAAAATATGGTATTCCATTTATTGATTTCAACTCTTCATCATTTAAGAAGAACTCAAAATTCCGCTATGTTAACCTTATGTCAACAACTGGTGCTACAACAATTGCAGCTTTCAAGGAAGGCAATTATGCAGTAAATTACAACCAGATCTTGGATGCAGTTATTAACGGTGGTTCAGTAATACTTCCAAACGGAGATAAGGTAGTTTTTGATAAGGCAGTTAAGTCAGCTTTCAATCTTGTATATGATGTTACAGGAGATGTTTACTCTTATCACGTTCAGCCTTCACCAACAGCTAACGTAACAAAAATTACAATCGACAATATCATTTACGATAAATACAAGTATACAAAGTCATTCCTATACGTAGTCGGTACAATGGATGATTTACCATTACCAGCAAAAGATGCTAAATCATTTGCTAAAACACTTACAGATGATGGATACGTTGCTTTACTTGTAGAAAAAGATGTAGCAACAAAAGTTGTAAAAGCAGTAAAGATTTGTCAGTACATTGAAACAACCGAGGATGTAGAATCTACAGACGACGATGGAAATACAACAGTAAAGACTGTTACAACAGGTAAATGGGTAGATAGTACACCAGAATTTGAAGGTGATTCAATTCTTGCATTTGATTCACTTATCGGGGCTAAAGATGCAGATGTACATCACAAGATCTTCAAAGACTTGGATGAATCTTTGACAGAGATGACATTAGATTCTACAGAGGCTGATTACAAACTTACAGAAAATGTAATGTTCAACTCATATCACTGTAAGGCAGTTGAAGAGGATCAGGAGGGTGAACTACACACATCTGGTGACAAGATTGGTTCTTTGGATGAATTTGGTGTTGACGAGAACAATAGTGACAACTACTGGGAAGAACTTATTCCTCCTGATGAATCTGTAGTATTTGCAGAAGTTTATGTACTTAAAACTTTTGAAGATGATTTGGATGAAAACGGTGTATTCACAGGTTATCGTGTTGACAGTTCAGTAACTGGAGTACATGGTCAGAGATACGTAGACTACGTTGTTCAGAAAAATATTGCTGAAGGTAGAACAGGTTGTAACGTTACAGACGCCTCACTTGTAATTCAGAAGAAGTTTACAAAGATTCTTAAAGAAGGTCTTGTTGAAGCTGCTAAACCAAAGTATGCTGATTGTTCAATCTTCTTCGAGTGTTCAGGCTTGGATGAGTTGAAACCATACTTACCAGCAATTCGTACAATGCATTATACATCAACAATTATTACACCTAAGAACATCAACCAGTCTATCTTCGAAAACCTCAAGAAGGCAAAAGTAGTTGGTAGATTAAGAGGTTCGGCACAGTATTGTCAGGAACTTCTATACAAGGATAAGAACGTTCGTAAGAAGTATTACGCTTGTCCAATTGGTGCGGTAGCCGTAATGTTGATGCGTATCATGGAGAACTACATGGGTGGTGTTGCACCAATGTGGATCAACGAAGGAAACGTAGGTGGTCAGATTGACGATTGTATGCAGAGGTCAGCTGTTTCAGCTCGTTGGGATTTCGAAGATCTCGATACAAAGATCATGGATCAGAACGGTCTTAACCCAATTTTGATGGACATCGATGACGGTGTAATGATCACATCTCACAGAACAACAGAACAGAATGCAGGCGACTGGAGCTACTTAGGACACTCAATGTCATTCGACTTGTGTAAACGTGAAATTCGTGATAAGGTTATGAAACCTCAGATTGGTAAAAAGATCAATCCTCACTACATCAGCTTGCGTCAGGATCAGGTTAATAGAATTCTTCAAGCTCGTACAACAGGTAGCAACCCAATTTGGAGTTACGCTAATTCAGATATTGATTCAGCTAACGACGATTACACAAGAGCACAGAAGACATTCGTAATTCCTGTAGAGGTTAGAGTTTATCCATTCTCTGAAATCGTAAGATTGAGTTTCACAAACTTAGGTCAGATTACAACAGTTTCAGACTAATGTATAAAGTATAAAAAGAAAGGAGGTTCTTACGAACCTCCTTTTATTTTGTTTTGTTTTTAACTATTCTGTCGATTTTGAATCATCAATACCCTTAAATGCTTCATTATTATGAAAGAAACAATATACAAACTCAAGTGGGTCTGACCTATTCTGATCATCAATATCTAGAGCCGCTGTCCAGTCATATGTATTGAACATGTTTCTCTTTCGATCACCTACAATTTCCAATTTCAACTGATTTGCTAAAATGTACAACTTGTTTCTATAACTTTGTTTTGTGTTCCAATTAAATACATCTCCACCATCAGCCTGTTCAAAGTATTTTACCATCTCAGAGATTGTAGCTACATTACTACCTTGATCAGCTAAAGCTTTCTGAATCTTATACAAAAGACCATAATCAAAAGACTGCTCTTTGTACTCAAGCGGTTTGATATTATATTTGTTAACATAGTAGAACAAGTTTAACCAAGCTTCAGTAGTCCACTCTACAACCTGTGGGTAACTTACTGACAGTTCACCAATTCTACCTGGAATATCCCATCTACCAAAATTCTCATCAAGTTTGAATGTTTCATCAACCATTCGAATTGAATAGCGTCTTGCGTTAACATCGGTTGGTAAGAAGTTTGTACCTACCAAAACATTAGCAATTGACCTAGCAGTCCATTCCTTAATGTATTTACCTTTAATTGTAATCTGCTGTTTATCAAGAATCTTATTCAGTGCTTCATAGTCAACTCTTTCAAACTTTGAATCTTCATCTATACAAACCTCGTTTCTAACAAACACTTCCTGAACACCATCTTTTACAGATGGAAGCTGACAAGATGCTGCACTCATACCCATCATCTCGACAGCATTTTTCAAACCTGTCTGTACTGTTGATTTACCTTGACCACCATTCAAAATAGCCGAATCAACTAACATATTGTTCTGTGTATCTTCAAAAAATCTCTTAGCAAATGCAATCAGGTTGTTTGTGGACTTTGCTAAGTTATTTACATTTGGAATCAAATAGAATGACAACCTATACAAAGCATCGCTTAGTGAAATTGTTGGCTTATAGGTAGACATGAAAACTTTTACATCATTCATTCGTTTTGCATGTGCCTTAGATACCGAAATCTCTTTATATCTTGCATCGATATCCTTAATCATTGGCTCTGTAAATGTAGCTGAATATGCAGGTGATGTTTGTGTTTTTACACCTTTAGATGTCTGTTGTTCCGTTGTTATCTTAGGAACGTTGTTACAGATGAGATCCATCATTCCCGCTTTAATTCTTTTAAGCTCATCCTGATTATTCTCATCTTCGCACAACATTAGCATGCCTTGTGCTACTGAGTCGGGTGCTAAGACCCTAAACTGATTCTGTGTTTCAAACTTTACTACAACTTTATCAGCGATCTCTTCATACATAAGAGCTTACTCCTTAAAAATTATTTTTCTTTTATAGAAATTATAGATTAATTTCCTGAAATTCAAATAAACTTTTTAAAGATTTTAATCTGTCTCTTGTACAGGGTTAACCTGTACATCGAGTAACGCACTCTCAAGTATTGGGGTAAGTTTTACTAAAACATCTTCATCTGTTTCAATTAACCTAATAGCTTGTTTAGCTATAATAGTCATCTTCTTGGCTAATCTTGTTTTCTGTAAAATTGTAAGATAGATTAAGTAAATTAGAAATGTAGTATCCAGATTTGGAAACTTATCGACCTTAGCTAAAAGATCACACTCCTGATTTATCAAATCGAGAGCTCTCTTCTTAAAAAGAGAAACAGCTGTCGAATCGTCTATATCATACTCTTGATCTTGATACTTTTGATAAGAGATCAAGCTTTCTACAGACATTGCTGTATTTGAGTTTTCTGTATCTCCAAAAACTACGTCTAAAGACAACTTAGATTCTATAGCCTTCTGTTTGAAGAAGTTAGATAAAACCTCCCTAACTTTAAACTTAAGAATACCTGCGAAGGACGCTCCTACAACAGAATCTTCGTTTCTAAAGTACCTCTTTATAAAATTCTCAGCGGCGATATTTGCAAGAACCTCTACTTGCTCTGGTTCAATGTAGTCTGTAGAACCTTTTAAACATTTCAAAAGTAGTGACTTCGAATACTCTGAAAGGCTCTTTTTAAAGTCAGGTAAAACTGTGTAATCCTGATCCACTAATAATCTCTTCTGAAAATCTTGTAACTGATACTCTATATCCGGTTTATTTGGTTTCTCGTAATAACTGGAAAAGGTTTTCTTATACTCCTCTTCCGTAAGATGCGGCAGCTCTAATATCATTGTCTGAATAAACTCCTACAATGATATTATAGAGTAGCATGAACAAATTCAAAAATTAGATCAACTTACCGCTTAAAATGTGATATTCACCAGATTCAAAAAGAACTGCGCTATCACTAGTTACATCCTCATCATATTTAATTTTCAATGACTGATTATCTTTCAACAAAGTCTTAAATGTATTGAGAGGTAGAACTGTTGCAAACTTTGTAAACTTATCTGCAGTAGGTTCAGGCTCACTTACGTCTCCAACATTTATTGTCAAATAAGAGTCAGATGTTTCACCACCTAAACTTAATGACAAACCATTTCCATTTTTATACAAACTTACTTCCAAATTCTTTGCGTTGAAGAATGTTGAAATAAGACCTGTGTGATTTGACAATACTTCAAGAAGCTGCTGAAGATCAACCTCAATTTCACTACCTTCAACAGGATTCAATCCTGCCCAATCCTCATCGGTAAGGTCTGTAATGTCTGTTTCGAAGATAGCTGAAACATTCTTTACAACTTCCTTACCTTCTGCGTCGTATCCAATAATAATTGTATGTGAATCTGTGATAAACAATTTAGCTGTTGCACAATAATCAAGCGTTGCTAAGAGTTTATTAGCTGTGTACATATTGATGTAGATACTTGGGACTGTCGATTCAAATTCACTCTCATTCTCTGCTTTAAACAGAACAGATCCATTCAAAACAGTAATACCTGTTTTTGATACGAAGATACAACCCTCTGTAGCTGAACTGATTTCTTTCAAAATATCTGTTGTCTTTGAACCAGCCTTGATCTCAAATACTGAGTTAGCATTTTCAATGTTTGTATTGATAATGTCAATAAACTCATTCAAGCTATCCTCAAGCGTATCTTTTGAGTATACCTGAGCAACCTCAACTTTAGTTGAACCTGACTTAATTACAACTTTTGTATCTTTGAAAATGTATTCATTTCCTGGTACAAACATTGAAAGAAGCTTGTCTGTAAGAGACACGATCAACTCAGTACCGTCTGCGTTCTGATCTGCACCAGCTGGAAGCTTGATATCTGAGAAATGACTTGCTGGAACCTGACATTCATAAATATCGCAATTCCAATGATCAAGCTCTTTTACTCCCTTAATCAAAATAGGGGTTTTATTTTTTGAAACGTTTTTAAGATACTTAAAAAGAGCTTCAGCTTTTGTTCCGTTAAGTTCAGAAATCTTTTCTAAATTAACATCTACGTGTAAATCCATTCTACTACTCCATTATCTTTGATTTGATATAATTATAGAATGAATTATAGCATCCTCTTCTGAAAAAAATTACTAAAAAGTATTAGATTGCCAGTCTGCAACTTCATACTTGTTTACAATGTCTTGTAGCTTTTGTACTTTCATCTCTAGTTGTTCTACCAAAAACCTCTGCGCCTCAAGCTCTCTATCGTATTGAGCTATAACAACTTCACAAATATCACTTACGGCTTTTTGTAATCTAGTATCTAGTCTATTATTTAGATATACTAAACCCTCAGATACGTCGGAAATGTTTGGTGAGGTTTCTTGATTGACGAACGTAGCTTCAAATTGTTGTTTAGTCACCCTTAATTACCCTCGTAATATTTAGTTTTACAAAAAGCTCAAAAAACTCTAAACTAATTATAACTCCAAAGGGAAGGAAAACAATCAATGAACAATAATCAAATCATCTCAGGCTTCGATGAAGACATCGACAGCTCTATTCGTATTCGCTTAGGAAAAGTAGGAGACGACATTCTATTGGTGTCTCTAAATGGTTACCTAGATACGTATAACTCAAATTCTTTTTCGAAAAAGACTGAGGCTATTCTTAAAGCTGGTTATCGTAAAATAATCTTTGAATGCTCAGATCTAAAATACATATCCTCTACAGGAATTGGTGTGTTTGTTAATGTCCTAAAACAGACTAAAATGATCAACAAGGGTGATTTAGTATTCGTAGGCTTTAATGCAAAGATTACAGATATTTTTAGACTACTAGGTTTTCATCAATTCTTTACAATTAAAAAGACTGTTGCCGAAGCCGTAGAACATCTTAAAACTGTTTAGATCCGTTTCGACCTAACAAGTAATTACAGTGTGGAATTACTTCTTCGAAAAGCCATTTTTCTAGGGCAGGATTACTTAAATCTGCCTCTTGCATCGTACCTTTAGGTACAAAAGGATTTGGATAAAACAGACAATTTAATGGTGCATCATCTAGGTTTTTCTCTACCATTGAACGATCTTCGGGATTAAAAGCAAATACCTGAATATCTTTTGCATTAAATCTGTTAATTATTTTAATTTGTTCTGAATTCATGTCTATAATTATAGACATGCATAAAAAGAGCCAAGCCCAAAAACACTACAATCAAGTAGGAAAGAATGAGCTTGGCGAATTCTTTTAATGTATGTAAAAGCCGAGCTAGATAGTTCAGCTGGAATTTTTACAATACATCATATAAGTTAGTTATGTAAAATTAACTATATTTCAAACAAATCAAAGAAATGAGGGCTTATTTATTCCCCCTCTAAGGAGAAAAAAACGAATGAAACAAATTAAGTACAAGAATGGTACACCTGTGTATGAACGCACAGAGGAAGAGGTTGAAGTAAAGAATATCTTCAACAAAGAAGATGAAGCAATGTTTGCTCACCTTTTGAAGAAAACAATGGGTCTTACAGATGAAGAGGAGCTTCCAGATGGAATGAAGGAAACACCTCATCGTCTTGCAAAGTATTGGACTGAGGCATTTGCATCCGGATATATGGTAGATCCAAAACGTCACCTGAAAAAACTTTTTGACGTAGAACGTGGAAACGAAGCTCAGGCAGGTATTAATCCAAGTAACTACTTCAACACAGGTATTGTTGTATGTAAGTTTAAGTTGTTCAGTCAGTGTGAACATCACATTGCTCCTTTTGGAACATACAAAGATGATTCTTGGGCATACGTAGCTTACATTCCAAAACAGAAGGTTGTAGGTCTTTCGAAGATTCCAAGAATGGCTCGTGAATATGCTCATAGGTTCCAGATTCAGGAACAGCTCGGAGAACAGATTGCTGATGCAATTCAGGAAGTACTAGATCCAATCGGTGTTGCTGTCGTATTCAAAGATTTTACACACTCTTGTGTAGTAACTCGTGGTGTTAAATCAGAAGATGCTACAACTACAAGTTCAGTAGTTCGTGGTGCTTTTGCAGATAAGCCAGAGGCTCGTGCAGAGTTGTTTAGCTTAATTCACTAATACGTAGCGAGCAATAAAAAAGGACGTTCTTAGGAACGTCCTTTTATTTTGTTTAATAACTTAAACGTTAGTCTTTCAATCTGGTCCAGATATAACCGTAAGCGGTGGTTCGGGATGCGTTATTTTTACGACTCTCGCGACCAAGTGAGGCATTACAGATATTTGCTCGAGCTGTAGGCATTGCTACGTCAAACTTTTTCTGAATCCATTTTGCAGCTGCTGTAAGTGATTTGAATTCTCTAACTTTAGAGATTCTTCCAGGTTTTGTAACCATAACTGGTACAGGTTTTCTATTGTTACTCAATTTGTAACCTCCTATACATATATTATAGGTTTTTCTGCGAAAAGGATTTCACTGAATTTTTACATTTTTGATTTAATTTTTTACGTTTCTAAAAGATGCTTTTTTATCGAAACCGTGATTAATTGCTTTATCAACATCCGTTAGGCCTTCGCTTTCTTGATCGACGTCATTGTGTTGAGAGATTAACCACTCTTCAATTGCATAGTAAGCTTCGTGTGGATTTATGAAACTTGGTACCCAAGTATTCTTTAAGATAGGAATTTTCTTGAAACCTTCAAAGAAAGGTTTAATTTCCCAGTTTACCGGATGACCTTCCCTGTATTCGTTAATAAGCCTATCCTTTTTAGAGTCCTCGTACTTTTTCCAAGTACTAAACTTTCCCCAACTGGTATAGAGGTTAGTATCTATATCAACAAACTCAACAGGTAAGTCGTGTTTGATGTCGTAAAGTTTTCTTGAAGCGAGAAGTTCTGCTTTCCATCTAAAATCGGGATTTAAGTGAAAACTACTGTCAGCTGTTTTTGGTAAGTAACGGTTTTCGAGTTCGGAGATTCGGAAGATGTAAAGAGCATTTCCTAACCAAAGTCCGATATCCTTTTCTGTTACAACTTTACCGTATCGTCCGGACAAAATTGAATTAACAAAGACACCTACAGTATCTGTATCCCATTCTACTGTACCTGATTTTATTACCCACATATCTCTTCGATCAAAGGTAATATCCTCTGTACCATATTCAGCTTGACGACCTACAAAATCATAAAAATCCTTTTCTTTACAAATTATTTTCATAAGCTTAATAATCCATATATTTTTCGGCGGCCTCTGCATAACCTCTATCGTAACCGTCCTTTTCTCCTTTTTTAAGACCCTCTTCATAAGCTACAAGTTGTACGCTACTACAAGCTTGTAACAACATTTCAAGAATCTCTACAAAATCATGAGGGCCTTCAATATCATTGTAGCTTCCATCTGTATACACTACATGAAACTTTGAACGGTCTGTTGAGAGTATAGTTTTGTTAAAATTCGCTACATTAGAAACCTGTACCGTTATACGCTGATCTTTATAAGTAAACGATTGTGTTACTACCTTCATAATTATATTATAGGTTTTTAAGGAGGTAGTTATAACAAAAAAAAACACGGTCCGAAGACCGTGTGTTGTTGGATTACCTTAGCTAACTGTTAGTTCTCAAGGTCGTCATAGAATGACTCGATGTCCGCTTGAGCTGCAGCTGATGGTGTTACATCTGCTGGTACGCCAGCAGGTGACATTGTATCAAAGCTTGGTGACTGAACCGGTGTTGACTGAACAGATTGTGAAACAGGTGTACTGTTTACTGGAGCTGTAGGCTGTGTTACCGTAGTTGGTGCTACACTAGGCGTTGCCTGAACTACTGGTTCCTGAGGAGCTACTGGTGTAGATTCTACAACTGGTGTAGAATCTGTAGTCTCAGCTTTATCTCCTTTTGCTGCCTTTCTAGCTGCTTCTTCAAGCTTTGCTTCATTCTGGAATGTTTCGTAGAAGTTTGTTCCTACCATTGCATCAAAGTTTTTGATTGTCTTTCCAAAATGTTTCAAAATAGCTGTTGAAGATGTGAAGCGGTAGTACTTATCGATATCGATAGGTTCCCAAGTTTTCTCTTCATCAGTGAAAGTAGGTGACATAGAAATCAATTTCTTGTCTTCCTCTGTAATGATGCTCTTTACATCATCCCAGTAATCCTTTTCCTTGAACTTTGAAACATTCTTAAGTGCGAACTTATCTGTTGGCTGTGTACCTGGTACGATCAAAACGTCGTAGTTAAGTTTAACACCATGATTGTCAGTGATTTCCTTAAGAGGAGCACCCATTGCGAAGAATGAAGCTTCCTTATGACGGAGCTGACCATCTTTTACAGATGTGCTGCGCATCAACAACTTTGTCTTCTTGTTCTTCTGATGCCACTCATAATCAAGACGATCGATTACGTTAGCAACATAAACTGTCTGACCTCTCCAAGATTTCTGTGTCCTGTAATATTGACTTGATGGATTAGCACCTGACTTGAATACGTTCCAGAAGATGTCCTTCAAAGTCATTTCACCTGAAGCCAACTGACCATAGTCATCTCTCTCTGCGTAGAAGTATTTCCATTCACCTTTTGGTGCTCCAGGCGCTGGATTTGGATTATCTACCCAAGTACGAGAAAGTACCTTATCAATGAAATCGATAAGTGTGTGATGATACATTGGTTTGTTGTTGATGATTGCTGGTAGACAAAGAGGGAAAGATTTTCCCGCGTCGTCTTTTACCCAACCGATGTTGAAGAGTTTTGCTCTTCCTGAACCAGGTTTACCCTGATCAAGAGCTGTTTCGGCGATACCGTTAACAAAACGAACGATTGCTTTGTTACCAATACCTACACAAACTGGGAATTCGAAGCCTTTCTGATTCTGATTGTTCTGAGCTTCTTTCTTTTCTGTAGATGCAACTGCGTCTACGAATGCGTCGACATTTACGTCTTCTTCTTGTAACATAATATTTCTCCTTGTTGAAATTCAAGTCTGATTTTTAATCTCCAAGATTAAACCTTATAATCTTGAAGAACTGTGTTACTTGAAATCAACTTATAATTATAATATAAATTAGTACACTTGATTTTTTCTAATTATTTTTCCTTTTTTCTAAAAAATGGAAACTTATCAAAAAAGCGTTTTTGCTCAGGTGTAAAGGTATCATCCTCATATGGAATTATGGGATCAAATCCCTCAGGAGGCTGCTCTGGTATAGCACTCTCAATAGGTATCAACAAAGGTATAAGCTCTACAGGAATTGTAATATCTGTAAGACCTTTTTGAATATGAGTTTCGTAACATACGAAAGCACTTAATACATCTGGTGACATTGGATTTGGTATACCCTTAAGCATGTAAAACTTTTGAAGTTTTCTAAACTTTTTTATAAAATCTTCCTTCTTGAGCTTCTTATTACAAAGCACCTTTTTGGTTCGACTTGAAAAGTCATCCATAATCATCATAAGTAGATATCTAGTTAATAGATCCTCTGCACTATGATTTAAAAAGGACTCTAGACTTACAAAAACATTAAATAGGTCGTTCTCTTGTTTAATCCAATCTACTGCATCATCCACAAGACCAAGTTCCTTACGAATATCTGGTAAACTTGAATCCGGATTAGATAACATTGCTACGGTATCAGTTTCTAGAAAAACTGGCATCTCAAAATTAATGTGATCGTTTCTTATTTTACAGTTTATCATTCTGTTTATTCCTTGATTAGATTATAGTACTCTGTCAAAAAATTAAAAACTAATTAAAATTACAGAGGTATAGACCATTGAAACGCATGTTCGCTATCTTAATAGCTTTATTAATCACGAATCCTATTTTTCCTAAAAATGTAGATCAACTCGTTTCTACGTATGTATTCTCTATGAGCTCTACAGATAGTAATGCACCTAAATTGATTTATAGTAAACCACAAACACTACAAGGTGTACACCTTAATGAGGGAGATCTTGTAGGTTTAGGTAAAATACTTACATGGTCCAATACAAACTGTACATTGGTTACTGACAACATCAATATCACCTTAAAACCTCTAACGATTATAGACTTACAGTGTATTCGTTATAAAGAGGCCGATCTTTTTATATCTCTCAATATACAACAAGGCGAGGTATGTATCGAAGCTTTAGATAAAACTCACACACCAATCATATTAATTGACACGCAGATACACACCATACTCTTTTCTGGTATATTTATAGATATAAATGAAAAAAGTTATATAAGGTCGTGGGACGGAACAGCAAATTTTTATAGAAAAGGATCACTTAGGTGTGTCTCGGACCTTAATAATTTAATACCTTTAAACAAGTTAGACTCTAATGATATTATTAGACTACAGCCTAAAATAAATAAATCTTTATCACTTATCGAAGGTGTTCCCAGCGATTCAAAAGGTGAACAACCCAATAAGATGCCAGAGTTTCCTAGATACTCTTGGATTATCGCAGTTATCCCTTCTGATGATAAAAAGACGGGAGGTGAATAGCTAAATGGAGGCTTTAATAAACGGTCTTGTTCGAATTGCAGAAATTGGTGGTGGTGGAGCTATTATCATTTTATCTGTAACGGTAACTGTCTGTGTTCTAGCATTAGCTGTAGCTGTTTATAAGCTTATATCATTCTTAATGACAAGACGTATCGGAGTTAAACTAGGTGATAAGGAAATTAATCTTAACGATCCTACTGGTAACGCACAATCAGGTAGTAAACCTGTTGAAGGTTCTGGTCCGTTAGAGAAGGTAATACCTGCTACACCACAAAATACTACAAAATTCTTTTCTACAGTTACTCAGGTGGTAAACTACTCTATTGAAAATGGATATGCCAATTGTAAAAAGAGGCATGATTTGTTTGATAGCCAGATGTCTCAAATCAGAAATCACTTTGATATGTTAACGACTTTCGTACTTGATGAGTATCAGCGACTAGGTGGTCAAAATCTTGAATTGATTAAAATTATTTTAAGATGTGCTATAGAGGATCACATAGTTTCACCACTAAGACATATCTGTATACAAGATAGGTTGGCTGAAAAATCTAAAGATCAGGTAATTGAATTAAACAGATCATTCATAAATACTGCATACTCTAAAGTAAGGCAAGATATTCAAGGTCTTGCTGATCATGATAGTTCTAGCTGTGTAGATAAATTGCTAGATGCAATAGACCGTCAAAAAGATCTATTCAAACGAGAAATAGTAGATTGTTTAGATTTTGCCCATTCTGAAGCTGAAAACTACCTAGCAGAGGTTCATGAAAATAACAAAAGCTTAGATGGTAAAATTAATAATACGTTAAAGGTATATTTTGAGGATCCATCTGTTCATGAAGTTTTACCAACCACATGGATTAGTGATCAATCGGAGGTTCCTCCAAATAACGTAATAGGAGGTTCTCAATGAATGTAATCTTTAAGAGTCTTTTTACGTATTTAGAAATCATTGCAAGTGTACTTCTTTTAGGTAAAATATTAGTTATAACTGTTTTACATACTAAAAAGTTCAAAGCCAAGTTAAGTTCAGCATTTTGGTTTTATACATTCTTTGCTTTCAATTATTTAATTTACGGGTTAGTTTCATTAGAAATTCCTCACGTAGAGTACATAAATCCGATCGCAGTAAATTATGTAAAAAACCTATTCTTTACAGGTTCTTTAGTACTACTACACATCTTTTGTTATAAAGCTTCAACAAATCAGCCAGGGCTAGATTTCTATAAAGGTAAAGTAAAAAAGAAACAAACAAAACAGAGATTAGCTCTTCAGTCGGTTTACGTTATTAGTATGGTAGCTTCTTACTTACAAGTGCTTATGCTTGGATTACTACCATTTTATTTACTTACAACCAGATCAAGAGTAGAGACATTCTCAACGTTGTGTATACTTGTTTGTACAATAGGTTTCCTTCTACAACTTGTGTTGAATGATCAACTTAAACCTCTAAACTTACAGTGGTTTATTTTCAGTTTATTCAGCCTTTTAATTGTACCTACTAGCTCACTCATAGACTTGTTAGGTGAGTTTGTTGGATATTTAGATAATGGTCCTTTATATCTATTGTTGATGCGTGGTCCATTTTTGACATTTAGAAGTATTCAGATAGGTATTTTATATTTGAATCTATTTAGGCGCGCAGACGTAGGAGTGTTGTATGATTGAATTTATAAACCTAATAGGTTTTAGTTTAGTAGAACGTTTTGCAAGCAATAAAGATTTATACATCTATACACAGGTAGTTAACTCTACAATATCACTTTGTTTTGCTTACATCCTATTTAGCAGAGTTTTCTTACACATATGTTTAGATAAAGTTTGGAAGGCCAGCATTAGGTATTTCTTCTTAACCCTTATCTATTTAGGTCTACTCTTTGATGGTTGTTTAGCGGTATTGTATTTTTCAGGTTTTGTAGGAGTATTAGGTTCAACTTGGACGTGGGTACTACAAATTATTACATATTCTTTTGACATACTAATGGTACTGTTTGTTAAAATCTTCTATTTCAAACAAAGACGAACATATGAAACGGCTTATATGTTTTTTGACAACCTAGATACATTAGTAGTTTTCTGCTATGCGTGTTTTGATATTTGGGTAACACCTGAAAAGCTTACTGAGAATCTTAAGTTAGTAGGTGTAGCTTACGCATTTGTTGCTGCATTGTGTATATTAAATAGCATAAGTCTCTACAACAGGAGTTATTGGAAATGTATGAAAGTTTATAAAATTAAACTTGCATATCTAGTTTCACAACACAAAGAGATGGAGGCTGTTCAGCTAGGACCTGAAATGCAAAACATCTGTAGTCAGATATTTGAAAATGCCTTCTTACGTAGATGGGCACCAAATCAAGTTGTCAGGGCTACAAAAGAGGTATTGAGACAACACAAATATGCAGAAACTAGTATTGAAAGCATATGTGCTCAACTTAAAATCGTTTTAATGAAAAAGCTCATGAAACGTAAATCTGACTACTACTTCATACCTAGACCAATATTAAAACTTCTACAATCAAAGTTACCTATGAATCTAGATAAGAATGTACGAAAATATCACCCTAGAAAGGAAAAGTAAAATGAAAAAGATTATAGTATGTGTACTCCTTACATTTTTCCTTCTCATGACTTGTGCTACACAGGTTAAACAGAGTTACGATTATATCAGTGAATGTAAGGTATATGACTTCAGTGATAACTTTGTTACATCTCATCCAAGTGCTCCTTGGATTAGACTTCTAGTCTTTTACTATCCACACTTATCCAAGAAAGAGATCAGAGTTGTATATGAGTGTGATTATGATTATTATGTAGAGGATGAGGCTATATCAACCGTACACAATTGTTTAGAATATATGAAAAAAGAAACTGGTATGACAAGAGTATTTAGACAAAATACCAGAACCTCGTATAGAAAAGAGAATGGACAAGGCTTAGCTAAATATGAGGTAAGTGCACTACTACTCTCTAAGTAACAATCTATATTATCTATGATGAAACCCTTTAAACAAAAAATCAAGAAAGTAGATTTAGATACGTATACAAGGTTATTAAATCAACTGAATAGACATGAAGGTCGTTGTACCGACGAAGATGTAGATAAAGAGTTAGAACTTAAACTTTGCAATATATTCTTTCCAAATAAAACCGTTCGAGAGGCTGAAAAATCAGAAGATATTGAACAGGATATTGATTGTTGGGTAGGTAACATTGGTGTACAGGTTAAATGTAGAAAAAATAATCACCTGTACCTTGAAGATTATAAAACTAGAAGAACCGCGGATGATGTTGATTGGCGAGGCGGTTGGTTAGATAGAAGTAAGGCTGATATTTTCATTTTTGTTTATCCTGTAAAAGACCAACAAATTGGTTGTAGATTCTACAAAGGCGAAGATCTTAAAAGACTTTTAAGAATTTATAGGGCTAATGAAAATAAAGAATGTATATCAGAGGATGATTTAACCTTTATACGACAATGGGGTGGTTTAAATGCCTATGTGTACCATCCTGAGTCTTTTTATCCTAATGGTGATGGTAAGGGTTGTTATTACGAGACATTATTAGATTAGCAAAAAAAAAATCGTCCAAACAATTGGACGATTTTTATTTTCATTTTATTGATTAGCGACGAGCACGATCTCTAATTCTTTTTTCTGCAATCTTTCTACGAAGAGTTTTTGTCATTTCCTCAAGTGTCTTTGGAAACTCCTCTACTGATTCCTCCATTTCCTCGTCCTCTTCAGTTTCCTCAGTTTCATCTGATCCTTCGTCAAAATCCTCTTCTGACTCTTCATCACTGAAGTCTTCCTCTGAACCGTCCTCTGTATCTTCGTCACCTTCGTTTGATTCCCAGTTTGTCAACAATTCTTCGATATCAGGTTCTTTACCTACGAAGTTCTTAAGAATATCAATTACATCCCAAACAGCTTTACCTGTAACGTTGTGAGCTTCAAATACTGCTAAGATATCTCTACCTAATGATCCAGTAACTTCCTTCTCAAGATCTTCCTCTGTAGCACCAAACATTAGGTTCTCTTTTAGCTTAGATTTGTTTGCTTTTACAAACTCTGCAACAGCATTTGTATTCATGTTCATCTTACGAGCGTTATTGTAATCCTCGTTCAAGAACTGTTTACTGTTATGAGTCTTCTTACGAATGAATGTAGTAACCTTACCACCCGAAGTTGATTCTTTAAAACCTAAAAGGCTTCTATCAGCTGCCTCAAGTGCATCAGCATAAAGAGCTGTGCTCTTATTAAAACCTTTTGAGTCCTTTGCTGAAAAATCTGTAATATCTCTCATAATAAAATTATCTCCTTTTTTAAGAACGTTTCTTATAAATTAGTATTTTTAATTAAACACTGTGTTTATAAAGAGCTTGGACTTTTCGTCCGCTCTTTACTATACTCTTATAGTTAGTAGATCTCGATCACCCTATTAATTTTAATGCAGTTTTTAGAGTTGTTGACTCCACTAAATAAAACATGATTTATCACAAACGATAGTCTAAAACTTCCAGATATCTAAAAGCGCTTGAAGGAAGAAAAGTTAGACTTCGAAGAGAAGGACGTATCATATGAAAATTATTAAACGCAATGGAGAGGAACAAGATTTCTCCCCTGAAAAAATCCGCCGAGTAATCAAACTCGCTAATCAATCCGTACAAGGCACCGATCGAATTAAATCAGACGAAGATGTAGAAAAAGTATTACACTACGTAATAGAATCCTTATCAAAATTCGGAACAGTATCCGTTGAGACTGTTCAAGATAAAATTCGTGATGCGTTCATGAATTTTAATTATTTTGAAGTTGCAGATTCATTTATCAGATTCAGACAAGACAAGAAAGCACAAAAGAAATTCTCTGAATCTGAAGAGAATATTATCTCTATTTGTAACTACACAAACGAAGCTGTTAAGCAGGATAATGCAAACAAGAATCCTAGAGTCTTAGCTGTACAGCGAGATTATATTTCAGGTACAAAATGTAAAGACATTGCAAAGAAGACTTTACCAAAAGACATCGTAGATGGTCATAATAAAGGCTTGCTCCATTTTCATGATATGGATTACAGTCCTACTCAAAAAGAAAGCAACTGTTGTTTAGTTTATCTAAAAGATATGTTGGAAAACGGTTTTGCAATGAATAGTACACCTATTCATCAGACTACACAAGGTTTTAGAACTGATTGTACATTAGCTTCACAGGTTGCAGCTCAGGTAGCTGGTCAGCAGTATGGTGGTCAGACAATGTCGTGGGCTCACATTGCTAAATCAATTCAGATCTCAAGACTTACAATTATTGAAGAGCTTATTGAAGAATATAACGACGAACACCTTGAAGATGAGAATTACGAGAGTATTCATCTTGTTCGTGGTGAAGATACAAGAGCTGAAGATTATTACGAGTATTTGTCTATGAAATTATCAGAGACAGAACTTAAGAATCTTAAGAGAAAGGTAGAGCAGAGGGTTAGACGAGAAATTAAAGGTGGTGTAAAAACATTCCAGTATCAAGTTCTTACTATTCTTTGTTCAAACGGACAGACTCCTTTCATTTCAATGTCAATGAACTTGGAAGATTGTGAGGGTGATAAACAGTGGGAAGAGGATACAAAGCTAGTATTTGAGGAAGTATTTAGACAGCGTATTAAAGGTATTCCTGACGAACACGGTCACCTAGTTCCTGTTGTATTTCCTAAATTACTTTACTTCTTGGATGAGAGAAACCACGAACCAGGAACTGAAAACTGGTATTTGACAAAACTTGCTGCTGAGTCCGCTGCAAAGACAATGGCACCAGATTTTATTTCAGCTAAAGTTCAGAAAAAGGTAAAGAAGACAAATCATTCTTGGCCTTGCATGGGTTGTCGTTCGTTCGCAACTCCGTATACACCAGATCCTCTTTATGACGATGAAGCTGTAGGTTTCAATAAAGGGTATAAAGATACATTTACTGTAAAAGAACTTTATGAAATGTCTAAAAACGATTCAAAAGGTCTTAAGTATAGAATGATCCTTCGTCGTGAAGGTTACTACAAAGGCGACGTAAATGAGATTGATCACTTTGAAGAAGAGAACGGAAGAATTAAACTTGTTTGTAGACCTAAGTATTGGGGATTCTTCAATGGTGGTGTAGTTACAATTAACGTACCTCACGTAGCTCTTGAATCTCACGGTAACAAGGCTGAGTTCTGGAGAATACTTGATCAGCGTTGTGAGTTGGCTTACAGAGCTTTGGTAGAGAGGTATAAATCTTTGAAGGATGCTCCAAGTGATGCTGCTCCAATCTTAAGACAGTATGGCGCATTGATGAGAATGGGTACAGATACTTGGAATCATATGATTACAGGTCCTCGTTGTACATATTCTTTAGGTTATGCAGGTTTGTGGGAAACACAACTTTACATGACTGGTAAAAAACTTACAGAGGATCAATCATTTGCTAACGAAGTTTTGAACTTCTTTAATAAGAAACACGAAGAGTGGCACACAAGATTGATGAACAAGAACGATCCGAACAGTTGGTTAAATACATCGACATATGGTACACCAGAGGAGAATCTTGTACAGAAGTTTAGCGATGCATTGAAGAGAGACTTCGGCAGCGTAGAGGGTGTAACAGATCATGATTATGTTACAAACAGTTATCATATCGATCCTGCTCAGCCAGTTGATTGGGCTACAAAAATTACAATTGAATCGAAGATGATGGACAAATCTACAGGTGGAGCCATCTCATACATCGAACTTCCAAATATGGAAAATAACCTTAAAGCTGTTGAGTCAATGATTCAGTTTATGTATGATCACATCCTTTACTGCGAGATTAACGTAAAACGTGATATTTGTTACAAGTGTGGTTTCCAAGGCGTAATTAAAATTGTTCACGATAACGGTAAAAGAGTTTGGGAGTGTCCAGCTTGTAGAAACAGAGATACGTCAATGATGCATATTAGGCGTCGTGTATGTGGTTACATAGGTGATGCTAATACAGGTGCTTGTCAATCTAGAATGGGCGATTACGAAGCCAGAGTAGAGCACGCAAACATACCTGTTGAATTTACAAACATTCAGATGGTGAATTGTTGCGTAGCTTAATCTAGACAATTGAACGTTTCAAGGAGGCTCTTAGGAGCCTCCTTTTTTATTTTAAAATATTTTGCTACCAAAACTAACTAAAAAGAGAATCGAGATATGTACAAAGTAGATTACGGTAACAATTATGACAACATAATGGATAGGTCCTTAGTAGGTACCTTAGGTGTTAACTTTTTTACAAAACCTGAGAATAGCGAATACCTAAAAAATGCTAACTATAAGTTAATGAAACAAACTCCAAGTGGAGTTCGAGAGATTATAAAACTTGTAGGTACTACAAACGCCGAAGCTAAGGACGATAATAGTGTGACTGCAGACAACCTAGCAAACATTGATGCAGTACTTTCACCGCCTAGCGAAACATATAGTGATATCCTTCCTCCTGAAGCTTTACCAATGGCTAAGGCTATTGAGGGAATGGTTAACAAACAATTTGTTCAACAGTTCTATGAAGCTTATATGGTACCCGTAGGTACAAAAGAGGTTTACAATAGACTTGGCTCAATCGCAGGTAATATTACAAGTATTCACCAGCTTTATCCAAACGGATTAAAAGGTTTAATTGCAGCCGATGCAACAGGTTCTTGGAGAACTAGTATAAACTTCTCATTTACCGTAGATGAGGGTTTAGGTACAAAACCTGCTCAATATACGTCTTTTGGTTTTCCACCTTTTATAAGTCACGAAACAATGGATGCAACTCAGTTGTTGTCTAACTCAGAGACACCTACAACAGAGTCCGAAGCTATCTTGAGTAAATCTTTTGATATGCAGAATGTTTTGTACAAGAGAGGTGAAGCTACATATCGATTCCCAGCTTTTAAACAAGTAAATGACAATATTCATACCTTACAAACTTTCTTAAATAGAGGTTTTGGTATTATCTCTACATACATGAACGAATGGGATCTTTCTCTGTACATGCAAGAAGGTTTGTGTTCATTTAAAGAGGGATCTGATGACGATGGAAACATTGTACGTATACCTCAATTTGTTACAACCCTTACGTATGGTCTTTTGGATGATGCTCCTGTAAAACCATTATATGAAAGAGGCTCTAATACAGGTATAGCAAACGTAGATATAGATGCTGTATCTACTTTCGCATCTGTTAACATGGCGGTATCTACAAGATACGCTATAGACAACCAACCAATTGGTCAGATGGCTAATACTACAATTTACTATCCATCTAAATATCCTTATTCAAACTATTGGTTGCCTTGGGACTCTGGTGCTAACTTTGAACCTTGGAACGTATCAAATTATGTAAAAAAATTCTTCTCATATGGTGAAAATGGTTTACCATATAATGAAAATAATCCACACGGCCACTATTATACACCAGCTGAATTTTATGGTGGAGACTTGAGAAGGTCTACTAAAAACTTCCTTAGCTTGTTAAACTATACAGATGATAGAAATGCTATCCTGTCTGGTTGGATGTCTACAAAATCAGATGGTTCAAAATGGTTATCAGATAGTGACCATACAAACGCATCTGTTAGGTCTAATGCATTCTCCTATTTACCATTCTGGAAACAATTCTTTACAGATGAACAAGATGGTATGTCTGAATTGGATTTGTACTTTCAAGAAATTATCGCCGCAGGCAAAGAGCATAGTTTCTTAAATGCAGCTTATCATATTATCAATATCAGTGCAGGAAGTAATGATACATTCCAAGATGTAGTAGATGAGGCAATGTCTCAGGCTAACATGATATCTGGTTTAAATGAACCAGAAGACGGTGGTGACGCAGCAGAGCAGAAAAAGGCAATTCCTTCAAACTACGGTGACGACGGTAGTTATGAGGACATGAAGTTTAGTTTGTTTAAGTGTAAGCTAAAGATTCCTGGTTCTAAACTCTTAAAGATGTTCTTGAACAAGAGTAGTAAAACCAACTCAGCAATGGCTAAGTCTAAACAAACAATGAGTGTAGATACACCGGATGCAGCTCCAGGTTCTTCTGCATCTCCTAGTGCAGCTCTAAAGAGCGGTGGTACACCAACTAAAGCATTACCAGGTTCTAAGACAGTTATTGATGAAAATGGTAATCCCGTTGAAGTTACAGAGTATGCACCAGAGGCCGATGACGAGTTAGCTACAAAGAAAGTTGTTGGCGACGGTATTGCAGAGTGGTCTCCATTC
>AUXO018711532.1_pt1 | contig 29557 bp, 24 predicted proteins | sample 768731 | NCBI WGS metagenome assembly AUXO01 (sample SAMN02715735, study PRJNA202380) | gut metagenome | biome: sheep rumen | host: Ovis aries | place: New Zealand: Palmerston North
CGCTTGGGGCTCGAACCCAAGACCCCATCCTTAAAAGGGATGTGCTCTACCTGCTGAGCTAGCGGATCTACCTAAAAGGCAATCTCCTTTCGGAATTGCGGGTGCAAAGATACAATAATTTAGTCTTTCTCCAAAACTTTTTGGGGAATTTTCTCTCTAATTTCATTCAACAAGCAATTATAGTAGCTTTTTATATCGGTTTTATTTTAAAAATATCTTATTTTTGCAATAAATACCATACAACATTAAAATTATGAAGATTACTTTTATTGGAGCAGGAAACATGGGGGGAGCCATGGCTCATGGACTCTACCAAACAGACATGTTTCGTCCTGAAGATATTACGTGCACAGCTCGCTCCCAAGCTACACTGGATAAATGTCTGAAACTGATGCCAGGAATTCATGTAGCTACTAATAACAGGGAAGCTGTCAGGAATGCCGACATCGTAGTATTTGCAGTAAAACCTTGGTTAATTGAAGGAGTGATTCAGGAAGTAAAAAATGCTTTAGATTATAGTAAGCAAATCATCCTTTCAGTGGTAGCTGGTTATACCACGGAAAAATTGCAGACTTTACTAGAACGGGAAGGGCACCCCACCCCTGCTGTCTTCTACATGATTCCTAATACTGCCATTGACGTTAAAGCTAGTATGACTTTCTTTGTTCCATCCAATGCTAGTGATGAGCAGATTCAGCTCATTCAAGGCATGATGGAAAAAGTAGGAGGATGCATGCAGATAGAAGAAAAAAACATGCCAGCCTGTATGGCTCTAGCTTCATGTGGCATAGCTTATGCTTTCCGTTACATCCGTGCTGCCATGGAGGGAGGAGTGGAAATGGGTCTATATGCCAAGGATGCTAAAAAGATAGTCTCCCATACCATCCGGGGTGCTGCAGAAATGATTCTTCAGCACGACAGTCATCCGGAGGAAGAAATTGACCATGTAACCACTCCTGGAGGCTTGACCATCAAGGGGTTGAATGCCATGGAAGAAAATGGATTTACTAACGCTGTCATTAAAGGATTAAAAGCTGGAAGATGAAAAACGGTATCTTGATTTGCCTCCTTTCCCTGTTTTGCTTGAGTATAAATGCCCAAAATTCATGGGAGATTAAAGAGGTACGGAACAACAGTGTTTATGGGGAAGTAACCCTCATGACTATTCCAATGGGGGACATAAACGTAAACCCCATCGGTTTTCGTGGAGGTTTTACACATACTTTTGAAATCGGGAAACAAGGATTATTTGCTGATGTCAGTGCTGAACTGGGATTTCAGCAAGGAAGAGCTGATTTCAAAATGAAAGAGATACCACATCGTCTTTCTCAGAAAATCCTGGATGGAAAAATCCCCCTGAACCTGGGTTACAAATTCCCTATAGGAGAGGATTTTGCCTTGAGAATCTACGCAGGTGGAAACGTTCAATACTACCTGCTCACGAAAGAAACTTGGCACGATTACAAGCAAAACATCGAATACGACGTAGAGTATACCAACAAGAAATTCCATTTTGGATACCAGGTGGGAGTCAACTTTGATTTCACGGAAGAATGGTATGCTGGTTTTGAATTCACACACACTCTTTCTGCCATTAGTGACGATGAAAGAACGGGAGCAACCCGTGCCACTCCTGAAATAAGTAACATAGATTGTTACGATTCACATCCCTATGCTTTTCAGTTCCGATTAGGATACAGGTTCTGAAAATGCACAAAGGGTGTAAAGATATTTTACCCAGCAAAAAGAAAAGAAACAAAAAACTGCTGAAAAGAGATAACGAGCTAAAAATTTCTCCCCTACTGGAAAAAAATTTTTGCCTAGTAGGGGAGAAAATTTTTTCTAGAAATGCCCAAATGTCAATCTCGTTTGGGCTATTTTAGAAAGGACGAAATTTGTAAAATTTTAAGATAATCCGGGAGACTCTACTGATTCTTCTCACTCAAGATTTTTTGCAGCAAAACGGGTTTATTGGTGGTTATTAAATCTATGCGTGCATCATTTGCAAAACGGGTTAGATCTTCTTCTCCATCCACCGTCCAGACATCCACTTCCACTTCATTTTGATGAGCCTCATCCAGCCATTCATCATGATTTTTATACACATCGAGATGGTAATCTATACCTGTCAAACCCCTCTCCTTAATGGAAAGTGGAGATTCGTTACCACTTAAATAAGCTACCTTTGCCTCTGGAAGCAACTGATGAACACGTTCACATACACGCATGCTGAAGGAAATCCATTCTACCCTCTGCTCCAGCCCCATGGATTTAACCATTTCTACACTGGCATCCACGCAACGGTCTTCATTCTCAGGTAGTTTATGCCCTTTGACTTCAAATATCAACTGGATATTTGGTAGCTTTGAACCACATTCCAAGTACTGCTCCAGAGTGGGTAAAAATTCCCCATTCTTCAACTTCACATCTTTTATGGCAGAATATGGATTATCCTCTATTTCTATACCATTGATTGTACCATCATGATTCACCACAAGCACCCCATCACTGGTGATGTGCACGTCAAATTCAGAACCGTAGCAACCTATCTCTGCTGCCAACTCCAGTGCTCGGATGGAATTCTGGGCAGAACCTTCCACATCCCAATAACCTCGATGAGCTACAACCTTAACCTGTGCAAATGCCACTAAGGCACTGAACAATACGATAAATGTGAAAAATACTCTTTTCATAATTAATACTTGAAGCTACTTCCACCCACAAACTCACGCAAGAAACTGGTAGGAGGAATTTCCTTGTCGCTTATGGGAACAAAATAATGAATAAATTTAAGCAAACGATGAGATTCACTGTATTCTGGACAATTTTTCGGAACGCTGGAAAGAATCTGCTCTGCATGATTACGAAGTACTGCAAATTCGATGTTCAGGGCAGAGTTAAACATGGCATCAGCATTTTCCTGATAAGGGAAGATCCATTTCTCTTCACCCTCACAAACTGCAGGCCACTGACTGATGGTTTCCCGAGCAGTAAAGGCTCCCTTATTGTAGTCTCGGACAATGCGTCGGAGCAACCGGTTATCCCGGGTTGGAATCCAGTTATGATCGTCCAGTGAAACACTGGTCAGTGCTGAAATATAGACTTTGTATTTCAGCTCGTCGGGAATCTGAGAAGTCAAATACGGATTTAAGGCATGAATACCTTCTATAATCAAGATGGTATTATCATTTAGTTTAAGTTTCTTTCCCTTGTATTCCCGTAAACCCGTGGTGAAATTATAGACAGGAACTTCTACCTCCTCACCTGCCAAAAGGCTCTTCAAATCCTTCTCGAAAAGTTTCAAGTCTACTGCCTCTATGTTCTCAAAATCATAGGTTCCATCGGGAAATTTCGGGGTATCTACCCTATTCACGAAGTAATCATCGGTAGAGAAAGAGATGGGGCGTACTCCACAAGCTAGCAACTGGATACTAAGACGCTTGGTAAAGGTGGTTTTTCCACTGCAGGAAGGCCCTGTTATCAGCACTATCCTTACGGGATTGTCGGAATGCATTCGTCGGTCTATCTCTTCAGCTATATTCACTATTTTCTTCTCCTGAAGAGCCTCTGCCACTTGGATTAGCTCACTGGCATTGCCTTTCAGCAGAGCATGATTCACATCACCCACATTGGATAGGCCCATGATGACATTCCAATGAAGATTCTCTGCAAATATCTCAAAAGTCTTAGGCTGATTCACCATAGGAGCCAGTTCTTCCGGATGATGACTGTCTGGAACCCGAAGCAACATGCCATCATGGAACTTTTCCAATCCCCAAACCTTTAAATAACCTGCAGAGGGCAGAAGAGCTCCATAATAATAATCCACCGTATCACCCAACGTGTAATAATCCGTATAAACACTTTCACTGGTTTCCAGCAGTTTCACCTTATCCTCAAATCCCCTCTCCCTGAAAATTCGCACAGCTTCTTCGGTATGAATTTCATTCCTTCGGAAAGGCATATCCAAATCTATGATTTCCTGCATCCGGTCATGAATCTTCTGCACATCTTCCGTGGTAATCAGCGTTTTATCTGCCTTATGGAAATTACAGAAATACCCACGAGAGATGGAATGCTCTATGTAAAGACTGCAACCTGGAAAAACATCGGTAGCTGCCTTATAAAGCACAAAACACAGGGAACGGGTATACACACGCATACCACTGGAATCGGTTATGTCCAGAAACTCCACATCCCGGTTGTGATAAACACGGAACTTCAACCCTTGAGAACTGTTGTTCACTTTAGCTGAAACCACCGGATAAGGAAGATTCAGTCCAAAGCCCTGATAGATGTCCAGCAAGCTGCTTCCCTCTGGGAAACTCATCGACTTGTTGTTGTTTTTACAAAAAATCTGTAGCACGGCATTAAATTTAAGTTAACGCAAATATAAGAAAAAAAAGTGAGACTGTTCCATCCGTGAATGAAAAGCATGAGAAAGAGCAAAAAATAGCCTCCATTTATGTCTAAATAAAAAGTTTTTATGTAAATTTACACCCTAAAGTAAAAAAACAAAAACCTAAAATATTATGAAATTCAAAATTCTATTCTCTCTCCTATTCTCAGCAGCTACAGTTTCTGCCCTGGCACAAGGAGATGCTTGGAAAGATTCTAAAGTGAATGCGATTAACCGATTGCCGATGCACACCACCTTTGCTCCAAAAGAGCAGCAAAGGGTATCCCTACATGGTCAATGGAATTTCAATTACGTAACTTCTCCCGACCAGGCACCTGCTAATTTCTATTCCCTCACGTTTGACGACTCTTCTTGGGGAAAGATTCCTGTTCCTGGCATGTGGGAACTTAACGGTTACGGAGACCCTATGTACGTCAATATAGGTTACCCTTGGAGAGGGCATTATGAAAATAATCCTTGCCTTCCTCCTACGGAAGAAAATCATGTGGGTAGTTATAGAAAAGAGATTTTCATCCCTGCAGACTGGAAGAGTCAGCAGGTCATCGCTCATTTCGGTTCCGTAACTTCAAACATTGCCCTGTATGTCAACGGGAAATTCGCAGGTTACAGCGAAGACAGTAAGTTGGAATGTGAATTTGATATTACAAAGTTCGTCAAGACGGGTCAGAAGAACCTGATAGCTTTCCGAATCATGCGTTGGTGCGACGGTACCTACTTTGAGGATCAAGATTTCTTCCGTTATAGTGGTGTGGCACGAGACAGCTACCTTTACACCCGTGCACCTAAGCATATAGAAGATGTACGATTAATAGGTGGACTGACCGATGACCTGAAAGACGGTACTCTAGATGTAGAAATTAAAATGACCGATGCCCTCACCGCACGTGTGGAAGTGCTGGATGAAGCAGGAAAGGAATTGGCTTCTATGGCTTTAAAAGGTAAAGTGGCATCTGGCAGATTATTTGTAAAAAACGCGAAAAAATGGTCTGCAGAAACACCTAATCTTTATGATGTCATCGTTACCCTGTCCGATAAGAAGGGAGTGATAGAGACCATCCCATTCCGTACAGGTTTCCGCAAGGTGGAAATTAAAAACGCACAGTTGCTGGTCAACGGACAACCTATCTTAATTAAGGGTGCAGACCGTCATGAGCTAGACCCTTACGGAGGTTATGTCATTTCTCGTGAACGTATGGAACAAGACATCCAAATCATGAAAGAAATGAACATCAATGCCGTTAGAACCAGCCACTATCCTAATGACCCTTACTGGTACCAGCTTTGCGATGAATACGGTATTTATGTAACTGCAGAAGCCAATATAGAATCACACGGTATGGGCTATGGTGACAGGTCATTGGCCAAGTTCCCGGAATTGCAGAATGTTCATTTAGAGCGCAACCAGCGAAATGTACAGCGGAATTACAACCACCCATCCATCATCGTCTGGTCTATGGGTAATGAAGCAGGTGATGGAGTGAACTTCGAAGCTGTTTACAAGTGGATCAAGAATGAGGATACCAGTCGTCCTGTTCAATACGAGCGTGCAGGTCGTGAACCTCATACAGACATCTACTGCCCAATGTATGCTCGTCCTAAACACATGGAAGAATTTGCAAAAAGCAATGACCCACGTCCGATGATTCAATGCGAGTATGCTCATGCCATGGGTAATTCCGAAGGTGGTTTCAAAGAGTATTGGGATTTGATTCGCAAATATCCAAAACTTCAAGGTGGTTACATCTGGGATTTTGTAGACCAGAGCCCATACTTCATGAAAGATGGCAAGAAAGTGCGCATCTATGCTGGAGACTTGAACGATTATGACTCTCCTAACGATTATAATTTCTGTGATAATGGTTTGATAGCTCCAGACCGGACATGGCATCAGCATGCTTATGAGGTTCAGTACTACTATCAGAACATCTGGGTTTCACCTATCGACCTTCAAAAAGGTGAAATAGAAGTCTTCAATGAAAACTTCTTCGTAGACCTTTCAAACTACTACATGAAATGGTCTGTTCTAGCCGATGGTGATGTTATCCAGACAGGTTTCGTGCAGACACTGAATGTAGAGCCTCAGCAAAAAGCAAAAATCCTTCTACCATACAAACTGGATGGTATCTGCAACTGCAAAGAGCTTCACCTTAATGTGGAATTTTATGAGAAGACTCCTAGTGCACTCATCCCTGCCAACCATGCTGTGGCTCGTAACCAGTTAGTTATTAAAGATTTCCAGGCTCCTACACTGAAACTTGGCAATCCTAAATATGTATCCGTACCTACCCTTACCAAAGATAAAAAATGGATAGTAAAGGGAGATGATTTCCAAATGACATTCTGCCCTAACGGAGGATGGCTCATAGGTTATAATGTACGAGGCAAAGAAATGATGCCTAAAGGTGGCCACTTAAAAGCCAACTTCTGGAGAGCTCCTACGGATAATGATATGGGTGCCAACCTTCAAAACAAATTTGCTGCATGGAAAGATGTAAAGGCTAAATTAACCTCCATGACACATGAAAGCACTAGCGATGCCTTAATCATTAAAACAGAACATCAGCTGGAAAGTGTGGGTGCTAAACTTTTGATGACTTATACCATAGGTAAGAATGGTGACATGATTGTGAATGAGCAGCTGAAAGTAGAAAAGAAGGAAGGTCACCTGTTCCGCTTCGGTATGAAGATGGAGCTAAACAAAGATTTCCAGAAAGTGGAATATCTGGGTCGTGGTCCTATCGAAAACTATAGCGACAGAAAAAGCGCTGCTTTCGTAGGTCATTACAAACAAACGGTAGACGAACAAGCCAATCTGGATTACATCCGTCCTCAAGAAATGGGAAACAAGACCGATTTACGCTACTTCAAGGTTACCGACGGTTCAGCCAATGGCATTAATATCACCAGTGACCAGCTCTTCAGTGCAAGTGCACTCAACTATACTGTAGAATCCTTAGATGAAGGCACTAAAAAGCACAACACTCACATGGAACTAGTAGAGGAAGCTGATTACGTAACACTTCTGTTTGATCAGAAACAAATGGGTTTAGGGTGTGTTGACTCTTGGGGTGCATGGCCATTCGATGAATATCTGATCCCAGTGGACGACATGAACTTCACCTTTAAAATTTCACCTACTAAGTGATATGGCAGATCTAAAAAACATTCTAACTCATTTCCTACTGGCTGGTACCATCCTAGGTATCAAGCCTCTAGGTAATGGGCTAATAAACGACACATACAAAGTTGAGACTGAAGGAGAAACAACACCCGATTATGTTCTCCAAAGAATCAACCATAATGTATTCCAGAATGTAGATGCTTTACAAAGAAACATCGAATTAGTGACTCGTCACTTGAGGAAGAAGGTGGAAGCATCCGAAGAGAGTGAAACGGACAGGAGAGTGCTTCATTTCATTCCTACCTCCGATGGCAAAACCTACTGGTACGACGGTAACGATTATTGGAGAGTATCAGTCTTCATTTCTCATGCTAAAACCTATGAGGCAGTCACACCAGAACATGCATACGACGCAGGAAAGGCTTTCGGAAAATTTCAAGCAGATTTAGCAGATTTACCGGAGCAACTGGAAGAAACCATTCCTAATTTCCATAATATGGAGTTTAGATTGGAGCAGCTTCGTGAAGCGGTGGCAAAGGACCCTGTAGGGCGTGTCTCCTCAGTAGCCGACCTCTTGGAGCAACTAGAATCACGTGCCGAATACATGTGTCAAGCTGAAAGGCTCTATCGGGAAGGAAAACTGCCCAAACGAGTTTGCCACTGTGATACAAAGGTGAACAATTTGATGTTTGATGAAGACGGTTCCGTACTTTCCGTTATTGATTTAGATACGGTAATGCCATCCTTCATCTTTTCTGATTATGGTGACTTTCTACGTTCAGCAGCAAACACTGGCAATGAAGATGACGCAGACTTAGATAATGTTTCATTTAACATGGACATCTTCCGTCCTTTCACGAAAGGCTATTTAGAGTCTGCTCAAAGTTTCTTGACTCCTGTTGAAATAGAGCTCTTACCCTATGCAGTGGCACTGTTCCCATACATGCAAACCGTCCGCTTCCTCACCGACTATATTAACGGAGATACATACTACAAAATTCAATATCCAGAACATAATCTCGTTCGCTCCAAAGCACAGTTTAAACTGTTGTGTAGTGTGGAAGAAAAGACTCCTGATATGAAGGCATACATCGAAGCTTGTCTATCACCTAAAAAAGAGCTGAGCATAAAACGGATTCAACTTCCAGACATCTCCCTGGATAACATACCTGGTTATTTGGATTCTTTAGGCATTGAGTTTACAGAGATAAACATAGCAAATTGGGAAAGATTCCCTTATAAGCCAGAAGCTTATTTCCGAATGGTAACCACCCGAAAGGGATTACTCATTCACTATCATGTCACTGAAAACACAATAGCTGCATTAGCCGACATAGACAATGGCAATGTTTGGGAGGACAGTTGTGTGGAATTCTTTTCCGTCCCAGCAAATGATGGCATCTACTATAATATGGAATGTAATTGCATAGGTACTTTGCTAGTAGGTGCAGGGAAAAACCGGACAGGACGTCTATGTGCTCCACTCGATGTTCTGGAGAAGGTGGAACGCTGGTCCTCTTTAGGACGCAAATCTTTTAAAGAGAAGAACGGACCGGTCACTTGGGACTTAGTGCTTTCCATCCCCTACAGTACATTCTTCCTTCATGACATTAAGACATTAGAAGGACAAACTATCAGAGCCAACTTCTACAAGTGTGGAGATAAGCTTCAGTCCCCTCATTATCTTTCATGGAACCCTATCTCCTTACCAAAACCAAATTTCCATTGCCCGGATTTCTTTGGCATTCTTCATTTTGAAAAAGAAGAGGAATAGATTATAGGAAACAGAAGTGAGGCAGGAATGATTCCTGCCTCACTTTTAATTTATTTCTTTATTTTGCTTTCCTTTGCCCACTCTTTTGCTCCACGTTCTCTCAGTTTCTTTGTAAACTCCAATGCTTTTGCATAGGATTCTGCTTCTTCCTGAGGAGAGGCCCATGCATGCTTATAACCCTTTTCTTTATTCCAATTCCCACGAGTAAAATCTGGAACTTCCACTGACGCAAAATTATTTTCCATAGAAAGATAGCCCAACTCTGCCAAACAGCACCATTCAGCTAAATCATAAACATCCATGTCTAAAGGGAGCCCATTTTGCAAACAATAAATTAAACGACTATCCATGGTAAAGTCCATACCCCCATGTCCACCTACTTCATGAGCTTTCTCTACATACTTTTTCAAGACTGGACTCATGTACTTTTCTTCTAATGCCTTTCTGGCATCAGATGGCAAAAAGCGATGTGCACTCAAATTCTCATAATTAGGTTCCACACCAGAAAGTTTTAATTGTTCTCCCCCTAAAGAATAACCCTCTACAGGATATTTATTAGCAAATCCCTTTGTTCCAGTAACCTGATACATTCGGTTATATGGTTGAGGAGTCATTACATTATGCTGTATTTCTATCACTTTCCCTAGCTCCGTTCTTATTAAAGTAGTGGTGTGGTCTCCATTATTGAAGTCCTCACAAGGTTCTCCACTATACTGTTCAACCAAATCTTTACCAACAAATGAACGTGTGTCCATTGCAACCAATACCTTCATCCGATCACCCCGATGGATATTAAGAACTTGTGCAATAGGGCCCAATCCATGAGTAGGATAGACATCACCCCTGTAATTCTTATTATAACGTAAACGCCAACCCAATTTATCTTGAGAATTTTCTTTCCAATATTGAGGCCAAAATTCAGTCAAAGTGTGGATGTAAGCCCCTTGCACTCGAATTACTTCACCGAAAACTCCCTGTTGTGCCATGTTCAATGTGTTTAACTCAAACTCATCATAGCAACAATTCTCCAGAATCATACAATGTCTACGGTATTTCTCACTCAAATTCACCAGAGCCCAACATTCAGAAAGCGACATAGCAGAAGGCACCTCAATAGCTACATGTTTTCCATGTTCCAAAGCGGATTTAGCCACCAGAAAATGGTGATGCCAATCTGTGGCAATATACACCAAATCTATATCATCTCGCTTACACAATTCCTCATAACCAGTTTCTCCAGAATAAATAGCAGCTTTAGGAAAACTAGCTTTCTTCAAAATTTCTTGGCAAGCCTCTGCTCGGTCCCTTTCATAATCACACAATGCCACAACCTGAGTTCCTAGAATATGCGTAAAACGTTCGACGGCATCTGGCCCACGCATTCCCAAACCTACAAATCCCACTCGGACACATTCCATTTTTGGAAGAGCCAAACCCAATACACTTTTCTGGTCAATAGGACGCTCTGGTGTTTCAGTTACGATTGTACCTCCAGCCCAATGCCAAGGCCAGTTGTACTCCTGTGCTTTTAAAGGCAATGATATCAAGCACCACACTGCAGATATCAGCACTATCATTCTTCTCATGGTATTCTATATTTCAAATCAATAATTGCAAATGTACAAAGTTTTTTTTATCTTTGCCTAAATTTAAAGCATTAATAAACAAATATGATATTAACGAATTTACAAAGCACTGATAGAATAGAGAACTTACATCCACTATTTAAAAAGCTTTTCGATTATGTAAAAACACATGATTTGCTAAAAGCCCCATTAGGCAGAATAGTACTGGATGGAGACAATCTCTTTATTAACAACGATGAAGCAATTTGCCGTTCTGTAGATGAACAAGTAATGGAAATTCATCGGAAATACATTGATGTGCAGATTGTTTTAGAAGGGGAAGAATCTGTAGGCTGGAAGCCTTTAAATGAAATTCAGCATATCTCTAAAGCGTATGACGAAGTACTAGATTTTGAGCTCAGTGATGACAAACCTAGCACCTATTTTCACGTCACTCCAGGACAAATTTACATCCTCTTTCCTGAAGACCCACACGCTCCTATTATCGGAGAAGGTAAAATTCGGAAAGCCATTGGGAAAGTAAAAGTTCAACCCTAATCAACACATATAAAAAGTCTAAACTTATTTACCATATGCTAACTCAATTTATTCATGCACATATTCTAACCGCAAATGGTTGGTTGGAAGACGCTTCACTATTAGTAGATGAAAATAAAATTGCCTCCATTACCCCATGCAATCTAGGTATCATTGGTGCCGACATTATCGATGTTAAAGGATTACATCTGGTTCCTGGTGGCATAGAACTTCATGTTCATGGTGGTGGAGGACGTGATTTCATGGAAGGTACTCGAGAAGCTTTTGAAGTTGCAGTGAAAACTCATATGAGACATGGAACTACAGCAATCTTCCCTACTCTATCTTCCTCATCTTTCCCTATGATTGAAGCGGCAGCTGAAACTTGTACGGAAATGATGGCTGAACCTGATAGTCCTGTGATGGGTTTACATTTGGAGGGCCCATACTTCAGTCTAGAAATGGCTGGAGCCCAAATGCCTGAATACATCGTTCCTCCAAGACCCGAAGATTACATCCCTATCATTGAAAAATATCCTTGCATCCGTCGTTGGGATGCCGCTCCAGAAATAAAGGGTATCGTACCCTTCGGAGAATATATAACATCTAAAGGTGTTGTTGCATCCATAGCTCACACTGGAGCCGGTTTTAAAGAAGTGAAAGCTGCCTACAATGCAGGATTCAGCCATGCGACTCACTTCTACAATGCCATGCCAGGATTCCATAAATATCATGAATATAAACATGAAGGTACAGTAGAAAGTGTATATCTACTTGACGATATGACCGTAGAGGTTATTGCAGACGGAATACATGTTCCACCCATTATCCTTTCTCTAGTTCACAAATTCAAGGGAGTGGAACGGACTTGCTTGATTACGGATGCCTTGGCTGTGACAGACAGCGATAGCAAAGAGGCATTTGACCCTCGTGTCATCATAGAAGATGGTGTATGTAAACTAGCTGACCGTTCCGCTTTAGCAGGTAGCATTGCCACCATGGACCGACTGATCCGTACTTGTGTACATTTAGCCGACATACCATTGGAAGATGCTGTCAGAATGGCTTCAGAAACCCCTGCAAAAGTGATGGGAATATTTGACAGAAAAGGATCTTTGGAACTAGGAAAAGATGCCGACCTAATGATTCTGGACAAAGCCTTAAACTTACGGGGTGTATGGGCTATGGGTAAACTTATTGAAGGAACTTTTACTTTATAAGTTTAACAGAAAGTAGCAGGAGAAAAGCCATTCTGCCATTCTTTTTAATGAGAATTGGATTTTGTCAACTATTTTGCTTAATTTTGCACATTGTTTGAGACTTACGGATTAACACAAAATGACTATAAAAGAAATTATTACCCAAGAGCAGAAGACGGCTTTTTCTTTTGAAGTCCTCCCTCCGCTAAAGGGTAACGGTACAAAATCATTGTTTAATACAATTGACAGGCTGAAAGAGTTCAACCCCAAATACATCAATATTACCAATCACAGAAGTGAATATATTTTCCGTGAAAAGAGTAATGGTTTATTTGAGCGAGAATGTATTAGAAAACGACCTGGCACTGTAGCTGTAGCTGTAGCAATCAAAGATCGCTATGGTATTAAAGTTGTACCACATCTAGTCTGTAGTGGAGCTACCCGTGACGAAATCGAATATACACTTTTAGACTTGCAATTCTTAGGGATTACAGATTTATTAATACTTAGAGGAGACAAGGCAAAAGAAGACAAAGTGTTTACTCCAGAAAAGAATGGTCCATGCCATGCTACTGATCTAATCGACCAAGTTAATGATTTCAATGCAGGCCATTTTATAGATGGAACTAACATCAATGTACCAGGCAATTTCTCTTTTGGTGTAGCTTGCTATCCGGAGAAACATGAAGAAGCCCCCAATATAGAACAAGACCTTTATTGGCTTAAGAAAAAGGCCCTGGCAGGAGCAGAATATGCGGTTACTCAATTATTCTATGATAATAAAAAATACTTTCATTTTGTAGATCTAGCCCGTAAAGCAGGAATTAATATTCCTATTATACCTGGAATCAAACCTTTCTGCAAATTATCTCAACTAACGACCGTCCCAAAGACCTTCCATTGCGATTTTCCTCAAGAATTAGCCATTGAAGCTCTGAAATGCAAAACTGATGAGGATGCCAAGTCTCTTGGAATCGAATGGTGCGTAAACCAATGTCGAGAACTTATGAAATATGGTGCTCCAAGCATCCATTTCTATACTGTTTCTGCAGTTGATAGTATTTACGAAGTTGCAAAGCAAATTTACTGATATGCTATTCAAAGACATCATAGGACAAGCAGCTATAAAAAAAAGACTCATCCAAGAGGTTCAAGAGGGAAGAGTGCCTCATGCACAACTTTTCACTGGACCAGAAGGGGTGGGAAAACTTCCCATGGCTATTGCCTATGCTAGATATCTGTTGTGTAAAGACAGAGGAATAGATGATTCATGTGGAATTTGCCAATCATGCCGAATGTTTAACACACTTTCGCATCCAGATTTACACTTCGTTTTTCCTGTTATCAATAAAGCCAAAGCACCCAAGAAAACAGTTAGTGATGACCTCATTTCTATTTGGCGTTCATTTATACTAGAAAATCCATACTTTACCATAAATCACTGGCTAAAAGTAATGGATGCTGAAAATCAGCAAGCTACCATCTATACAGCCGAGAGTGAAGAGATAGGTAAAAAACTATCTTTAAAATCTAGCCAAGGCGGTTTCAAAGTGATGATTATCTGGTTACCAGAGAAGATGCAAGAAGAATGTAGCAACAAAATACTGAAGATACTGGAGGAGCCCCCATCACAAACTGTATTTTTGCTTATTAGTGAGCAACCAGAGTTTCTACTTCAAACCATAAAGAGTCGTACTCAGGAAATCGAGTTCAAACGATTAGATTCTGAAATTATCCAACATGAATTGGAAAGTAAGCTTGGAATAAATCAGAAAGATTCCAAGCGGATAGCTCATATGGCAAATGGTAGCTATGTAGAAGCGCTAGAAGCCATCCATATAAACGAAGACAAATCTCTCTTTTTTGACATGTTTGTCATGCTAATGCGCCTTTCATATCAAAGAAAAGTAAAAGAGTTGAAACAATGGAGCGAGCAAATTGCCGGATGGGGTCGAGAACGACAAAAGAATTTTCTTATATACTGCCAACGATTAATACGTGAAAACTTTATCTATAATTTCAAGATTGAGGACTTGAATTATATGACAGACGATGAAAGAAATTTCTCTACACGTTTTGCTCGTTTTATTAATGAAAAAAATGTGATGAAAATCACTGATGAATTAACCTTAGCACAAAGACACATAGAACAAAATGTCAATGCTCGGATGGTATTCTTTGACTTTGCTCTGAAAATGATTGTGCTATTGATACAATAATAATATGACTGATTTCAAATTAAATGCTGCTGGAAGGGGCCTTAGTTGTAAAGGCTGTGGAAGGTCAAATAATAAGCTGAACACCTTTGATTGGCTGGCTGACATTCCTCATAATGATGAGGAAACAGACTTAGTGGAAGTTCAATTTAAAAACACTCGTAAAGGTTACTACCACAACTCCAATGGATTAGAGCTGAAGAAAGGTGATATTGTAGCTGTAGAAGCAAGTCCTGGACATGATATCGGAACTGTTACTTTGACAGGTCGACTTGTTCTTCTTCAAATTAAAAAGGCTAACATCCGAAACGAAAGTGATATAAAGCGTATCTATCGCATCGCTAAACCCGTGGACTTGGAAAAATTTGAAGAAGCAAAAAGTAGAGAACATGAAACCATGATTCGTTCCCGACAAATTGCTAAAGACCTAGGCTTGGAAATGAAAATTGGTGACGTTGAATACCAAGGAGACGGCAACAAGGCCATATTCTACTATATTGCCGATGGACGTGTAGATTTTCGCCAATTAATTAAAGTCTTAGCTGATGCATTTAAAGTCCGAATTGAAATGAAGCAAATTGGGGCACGCCAAGAAGCTGGTCGTATAGGTGGTATTGGTCCTTGCGGCAGAGAGCTATGCTGTGCAACCTGGATGAAAAACTTTTCTTCTGTTTCAACCAGTGCTGCAAGATTTCAAGATATATCCTTAAATCCCCAGAAATTGGCTGGCCAATGCGCAAAATTGAAATGCTGCATGAACTATGAGGTTGATAGTTATGTAGAGGCTCACAAGCGACTCCCTTCCCGAGAAATAACACTAGAAACTAAAGATTGTGAATACTTTTTCTTTAAGGCTGACATCTTAAGTGGAATGGTCACATATTCCAGTGATAAAAATATTGCTGCAAATCTAGTAACAATTCCCGCACGTCGTGCTTTTGAAGTGCTTAGCATGAACCGAGCAGGCGAAAAGCCTGAGAAATTGGATAATTCAGCTACAGACATTACCATAAATAAGCCTTTAGACTTAGCAGAACAAGATGACTTAACTCGTTTTGATAAACGTAAAGGTAGCAAGAAGAAACGCAATAAGGGGAACAAGGAAAACGACGTTTCCAAGAAACTTGATGAGAACCAATCGGAAAATTCTCAAATAATAGATGGGAACAAGTCTTCCAAAAACAATAAGCAAGAGAAAAATGAGTCTCATGACAAAAAGATGAGTGGGAATAATAATCGAATTATTCCAGAAAATAATAATAGAACCCCTAAAAATAAAACTGATAGAATTGAAAAAAGAATAAAGCAAGAAAAAACAGAACAACAAAACAAGGTAGAGTTAGATCTTTCTCAAAGATCTGAACGTTTTAAATCTGAGCATCAAAATCAATCAAATTTACAAGGAAAAGACCGTCAAAATGAAAATATAAAGGGAGAAAGCACTCATCCCAAAGCCACAAATAGCAGGAACCATAAGAATAACCGACATCAGAAGGGCAATAGCAACAACCAGCCTATAATTAATAATGGTGAAAGTAGCAATTAGTCACATATTCAAAACGTTAGCAGTTGGAAGTGCGTTCCTTCTATTAGGTTGTATGGGGAAAATTACTTATCATTCTTGCCAACCTATAGCAAATCAAATATGGCGTAACAATGATACACTATATTTTCAAGTTGATAGCTTGGCATCTTATGATAATCTTTCACTCCAAGTAGAGTTACGCACTTTAGAAGAGTATCCCTATAAGAATATGACCTTAATAGTGGAACAATCATGGACCGACTGGCCTAAAAAAACGGATATTATAACCTTACAAATAGATGGGAATCATAAACAATATATAAATCCAATTTATATTAATGAATCGGTCTCCAAACCTATTTATATCAATAAAGCAAGCAAAAAAGGAATGATAAAGATTTATCATTACATGAAAAAACAGACTTTAAAAGGTGTGAATGATGTAGGTATTCGGATTGAATATTAACGCTTAAGATGTTCTCTTTCTGCATCAATACGAAGGAATATAAACAGAAGAATACTAAAACCCCATAGAGAAGAACCACCATAGCTAAAAAAAGGCAGAGGTATACCTATAACTGGTGTTAACCCAAGGACCATACCTATATTTATAAAGAGATGAAATAAAAAAATACTAAGTACAGAATAACCATATACCCTGCCAAAGGTAGTAGGTTGTCGCTCTGACATATAAATAAGCCTCAATATCAATGTCATAAAAAGCAACAATACTGCAGTGGCTCCTATAAAGCCCTCTTCTTCTCCTACTGTACAGAATATAAAATCTGTATCCTGTTCTGGTACATATTTCAACTTGGTTTGAGTGCCATTTAAGAATCCCTTCCCGGTCAATCCTCCTGAACCTATCGCTATCTTAGATTGGTTTACATTATAACCAGCTCCAGCAGGATCGTCTTCTATACCCAAGAGTACATTGATTCGAATTCGCTGATGAGATTCCAATACATTATTCATAACATAATCTGTTGAATAATGGAATCCTATAGAACAGAAAGCAAACAAAGCTATAAAAAAATAACTGCGTCCCCGTTCTGAAACTCCTAAATAGATCAAATAACCAATTAATGCTACAATAATGATTACCATAACATAAGTCACATCAAAAGGTATGACATAAAAAGAGAAAAGCAATGCTAAAGAGACAGTTCCTAAAGAACCTAGAATCATTCTCCAAAATGCTTTTGCATTCTCACAATACACTCCAACCATACCAATTGTAAAAAGAATAATCATCAGCAAGACACTAAAACGACCAATTGGCGTAGGAGTGTATCCCATAAAATCAGCTTGGAAACGAAGTCCTATAACAAAATAAAGAACTGCAGATATTCCTGAGAATAGGATAGAACCGGCCATTCCTTCACGATAGAAGACTAAAAAGAATGCAAAGTATACTAAAGCAGAGCCTGTTTCCTTCTGCATTACAATAATGGCCATTGGAAGCAAGACAATTCCTAGCGTCTTAATAAAATTTTTCAATTTATGAATTGAGTATCCCCATGTATTCATAAACTTCGCCAAATAGAGTGCTGTCGCAAACTTAGCGAACTCAGCCGGTTGAAGCCTCACTGGACCAAAATCCAACCATGAACGAGAACCTTTTACATCGTGAGAAAGAAAGATTGTAGCTATGAGCACACAAATAAGGAACCAATAGACTGGTGGAGCAAACATTTCATAGATACGTTCTTCCAACATAAGGAGGACAAAGCCTATGCCTAATGACAATCCCATCCAAACTAATTGCTTGCCAGCCCTACTTTCAAAGCTGAAAAAATCCATATTTGAAAAGTCATAGCTAGCTCCACAAACACTAACCCAACCGAAAACCATGAGTACAATGTAAATTGCAATTGTAAACCAGTCCAAAGATTTCCAAATACTATGATTACCTCGATTCGCTACCATATTGTATACGTCTATTTTGGAAATTAGTGGCTTCCTTCTCACTTCTTTCTGAAAGTTTACCGTTTAAGTACTGTTCTATCATCAGTTTTCCAATTGGCACACCATAAGTGGCACCCCACCCACCATTCTCCACATAAACAGCAATGGCAATCTGAGGATCATTCATAGGGGCAAATCCCATAAATACAGAATGGTCATGGCCACGATTCTGTGCTGTACCAGTCTTTCCACAGATTTCAAGGCCTGGAACATTGGCTGCTTTACATGTACCTCCTAACACAGAATTTCGCATTCCTTCTACTATAACTTCATAATTTGAACGGTCTACCATTGTGTAGTGTTTATTGATATAGGTAGTATCCATCGGAGTGTCTTCGACCTCTTTAACCACATGAGGAATAATATAGTAACCACGATTGGCGATTGTTGCACCTAGATTAGCTATCTGCAAAGGGGTTAAAGTAACCTCACCTTGACCAATAGAAATACTGATGACAGTTAGACCACTCCAATCACTCTTATAAGCCTTATCATAAAACTGGGCGTTAGGAATCATGCCTCGTTTCTCTCCTGGCAAGTCAACTCCCAACTTATAACCAAAGCCCATAGAAACCATATAATCCTTCCAACGGGTCATAGCATTTTGCACCGTCCCATATTTGGCGCGATCTCCTAACATATAATATAACCCCCAACAGAAAAAGCCATTGCAAGAGGTTGCAATTGCAGGAACCAAGGAAAGTGGAGATGGATGCCCATGACAACCAACCCGTAGCCCTCTATGAATAAATCCACGATAACAAGGGTAAGTCGTTCCTGGAGTAATAATTCCTTCTTGAAGGAATGTCAAACCTTGAGAAGTCTTAAACGTAGAACCAGGTGGATATTGTCCCATGATAGCCCGATTCAACAAAGGTTTCCATTCATCACGGCTCAGCAAAACATGATTTTTACTTCTTTTACGTCCAGACATTAAGCTTGGGTCATAATCAGGAGCACTTACCATGCAAAGGATTTCTCCAGTTTTAGGCTCGATGGCTACGATAGCACCAATCTTACCCTCCATCAGACGTTCTCCTAATGCTTGTAACTCCATATCCAGACTCAATTTCAAGTTTTTGCCAGGAACAGGTAATTTGTCTTCTGCACCATTCTTATAGTGCCCCTTTATTCTTCCCCTAGCATCTCGAAGCAAAACTTGTACACCTTTTTCACCTCGGAGAGCTTTTTCATAAGAACGTTCCACTCCCTGCTTTCCTATATAGTCACCACGTAAGTAATAACTATCCTCTTCCATGTCTCCTTTAGAGACTTCGGCAACATCGCCTAAAACGTGTGCTCCATGAGTTGTAGCATACTGACGAATAGACCTTTTCTGAACTGAGAAACCAGGATAAAGGAAAAGTTTCTCCTGAAAAGCTGAAGCTTCTTCTACTGAAAGCTGACTGATAAAAACCTGCTGAGTATAGCTAGAATAGCCAGGGTTACTGTTCCTATCCTTGATCTCTGCCATTCTTTTGATGAAATACTCCTTGTCTATACTCAGAGACTTGCAAAACTCTAATGTGTCCAGATTTTCCACTTCTCGCATCAAGACCATGACATCATAAGCCGGTTGATTATACACAAGAAGTTCTCCATTCCGATCATAAATGACTCCACGAGAAGGATATTGTATCTGATTTAAAAAAGCATTACTATCAGCACTTTGCTTATAATCATCACTGACAATCTGTAAAGTAAATAAACGTAAAATGTAAGCCAGTACAATGAAAACCACAGAACCGGCAACCACATATTTCCGCTTTTCCAGATTAAAATCTTTCATACAGACTCAAGACCGATGATATAAACTATTCAAACCCAACATTAAAACAAAACTAAATAAAGTGCCACCTATAATGTTTATTGCTAGTGATTCCAAATGGGCCAAAGAAAAAGCTAGCAACAGATAATAGACTACATAAAAGATAAATGTAGACAATAGCAAATAGCCACAAAACTTGGCCAAACCCTGTTCTTTAATGGAAGGCGACAAATCTTCCGCACAATCTCGGGGCAGAAACATCTCCAACAATAATGGTTGAATCATGCCCAATAAAGTACAGGATGCTGCACCTACACCTGGAGTATTGGTAAACAAGTCCATAGCCAATCCCAAAAAGAATCCCCATAACAAGAGTGAAAAGCGAGATGAACCTCGCTGGAAAACTAGCAGGAAGAAAATGAAAACCATAGGGGTGGCATACCCCATAACATTTACCTGATTCAAAAAGAATCCTTGAACTAAAATCAGAAGAAGAAAAGCAAATAGACGTTTTACAAATGAAAATATCATGATTCTTCCTCCTTCACATTAGCGTTATCCACTTCTTCTTGTAATATCTCCAACTCTTCACTAGGCCGATGCTGAAGGATCAGTACATCACGAAGGTGCCCAAAGTTAACAGCCAACCTTACCTTTAGCTGATAAGACAAGCCATCAGGAGAATCGTAGATTTCATCTATTCTTCCTACGAAGACTCCTTGAGGAAACATCTCAGAGAATCCACTGGTTTCAACTAAATCTCCTTTTTTGAATGTGGCATGGCGTGGAACATCTTCTAACATAGCATATCGGCTATCTTCAGCATTCCAACGCAAATAACCAAAATAACCTCTGTTCCTTATTCTGCAACTTATATTAGAACTAGTATTGATAAGTGGCATTACCAAAGAATAGTGCGCTGTGGTCTTATACACCACCCCTACTAAACCATTACCTCCAAGGACACCCATCTCTGGTTTCACACCATCTGCCTCACCCTTATTAATGGTCAGAAAATTATTTTTCCGATTCAACGTTACATTGACTACGACAGCTGGCAAGGGAGGGTATTCTGTCAAAGTACTCTTTACACTTGGAGCATAATGAGTAGAATCCTCAGGCATTATCATTCGTTCACGCAAATCGGACAACTCCATAGCAAGCCGTACATTCTGCTGAGTTAAATCCTCATTCACCTGCTGAAGAGAAAAATAAGACGCTATGCGTGACTGCACTTCATGGATGTAGCCACTCATCACATTGGCCGAGGTGAAATACACACTACCCTGATAATTATTATACTGGAAAAGTAAGCCTAAACTTACTATTTCCAGTATCAGGAACACAAACCAATAATAATACTTCTGTAAAAAAAGAAGTAGGTTATTCATTTATCGCATTAAGAATGAGAACTTTTCCACATTCTTTAGAGCCACACCTGTGCCTCTTCCCACACTCAACAATGGGTCTTCTGCCACGTGGAATGGAATATTAATTTTAGCTTCCAGACGTCTGTCCAAACCTCTAAGCAACGCACCACCACCAGTAAGCCAAATACCATTTTTCACGATGTCGGCATAAAGTTCAGGAGGAGTAACTTCCAATGCACTCAAAACTGCAGCTTCAATGCGGGAGATGGATTTATCCAGACAATGAGCAATTTCTTGATAGCATACTGGAATCTCCATTGGCAAAGCTGTGATACAGTTTGGTCCATGTACTACATAGTCTTCTGGAGCATTCTCTTCCAGATCAGTCAAAGCAGAACCCACATTAATCTTGATACGTTCTGCCATACGCTCACTGACCTTAACATTATGCTGACGACGCATATAGTCCTGAATATCAGCAGTCAGGTCATCACCTGCTATCTTAATGGAATTATTTGAAACAATGCCACCCAGTGAAATAACAGCGATTTCAGTGGTTCCACCACCTATATCCACAATCATGTTACCTTCTGGAGCCTCAACATCAAGGCCGATACCTACTGCTGCTGCCATAGGCTCAAATATCAAATATACATCCCGACCACCTGCATGCTCTGCGGAGTCTCTGACTGCACGAAGTTCTACTTCAGTACTGCCTGATGGAACACCAATAACCATTCTAAGTGATGGAGAGAACAAGCGAGTTCCTGTATGTACTTTCTTGATCAAACCGCGCATCATCTGCTCACAGGCATTGAAGTCGGCAATCACACCATCACGAAGTGGACGGATAGTCCGTATATTCTTGTTTGTTTTTTCATACATCAATTTTGCCTGGTCACCTACTGCAATCATTTTATCGTTTCGGTCCAGGGCTACAACGGAAGGCTCGTTTATTACAATTTTACCATCGCTAATGATGATGGTATTTGCAGTACCCAAGTCCATTGCAATTTCTTGAGTAAAAGAGAAGAATCCCATAATTTCTTTTCGTTCAGTTTCTATTTAGATTGACAATCTTTATTTCTCAAAATAAGCATGAATAGCTGTATCATAGTGGCTGGATACACCAAAAGCACGAGTGGCGAACCAGCGGCGCTGATCTAATGTAGTAGCTGCACCTTGCACATTTACTAGGTCAAGAAGTGGCTTATATTCTGCCTTACTTGGAACAATGACAACATCATTGAAGTTCTTTGCAGCAGCACGAATCAGAGAGATGCCACCTATATCAATCTTCTCTATAATGTCTGCCTCACAAGCACCAGAAGCTACAGTGGCCTCAAATGGATACAAGTCTACAATAACCAGGTCTATCTCAGGAATCTCATACTTAGCCATTTCTGCCTGATCTTCTGCTAGTGCACGACGACCTAAAATACCTCCAAAAACCTTTGGATGCAAGGTCTTTACACGACCACCAAGGATGGATGGATAAGTAGTTAAGTCTTCTACTGCATCACATGGAAATCCTAATGATTCAATGAACTTCCGAGTTCCACCGGTAGACAAAAATTTTACACCCTCGCTATGCAACTTGGACAAAAGTTCATCCAAGCCATCTTTATGGAATACAGAGACCAATGCAGTCTTAATTTTCTTTGTTTCAGCCATATTCAATTTTTTAGTGGATTTAGGCTGCAAATTTATGAAATTTACCTTAATTAAAAGAAAAAAACAAAGGAAAATTGGCTCAAATTTTATTCAGGATTTCATCTAGGTCACGTTTCAGCCTTTCGAACGGTTCACAGTCCTGAATTGCACGATTCTTTTTCATCATTAATTCTACTGCACACTGACTGTGGTCATAGCTGGTCAGCTCATTTTGCAATTGCATACTGTGAGTTGCCAACCTGCGGATTTCCATTTCTCTTTCCTTACGAAGTGTAGAGCAAACAGGAATTAATACTTTTAATGCAACATTCTCGAAAAGATGATGCCCTTGAATAAAATAGTAAGTATTTTCAGGATGTACACCTAACCCCGACAAATCCTTTTTTAAGTCCTCAATCTTTGGTACAAGATCTGGATAATTCTGCTCAAAGAATTCCACTTTCCGAGTTATCTTTTTTTGCAATTTATCTAACACTTTCCCGGGATTGGTAACCGTGATGCTATCTATACGAGCTGTATTGCAGAACTGAAGGATGGGGAATGTACGCAAGTCTTTCTGTCTGTAGAAGTAAATATTCCAGACAAAAAGAGGGTAAATAATTTGGGAGTATAATTTAAAGAAACCCTTGAAATCCACTAGCTCATGGTCGTTCAATGTAGCCATGACACATACCTCATGTAAATCATTGGCATTACACTGATAATTTTCTATGGCATAGGCATAAGTATGAAAAATATATGGGTTCTCTAGGATTTGACGAGAAGTTTCTGTCACCCCCTGTAACAGGTAATCGTAATCCGCATCTACACAGGCTATTACATTCTCCCCCATCGCCTTCTTCAGCACATTCAGCATAGCTGGTTTCTTGCCTTTAATCAGCGAAGTACGGGAGGGAAGCATCACCTCGAAATAACGGGAGTCATTCTCATACTCGCTCAAGATACTGCGCCAGAAAAGTACATCATCATACGACTCAACATAGGCTATGATTTTCTTTCTGGATTTCTTGGGCTTCATGACATTGCCCGCACCCACGTAAAGTGAATTCAAATTATCTACAAGTCTTGTAGGCATAGTTCCTTACTTGGTAATATCTGAAACCTCGGTAACGGCATCAAGCCATCCATTCATAATTACTGCAGGAGAATGGGTAGTAAGCAGTATCTGGGCATTTGGATTCAGCTCTCGTATTAGACTTATCAGCTTCTGCTGCCATTCTATATGCAAACTGATTTCTGGTTCATCCATAAACAGCACGTAGGGTTGCTGGTCTTCCACCAAAACCGTAAGCAGAATAACCAGCATCTGTTTTTCACCAGAAGACAACTGATAAGGTGTAAGTTCCTCGGTCTGGGTTTCCCCTTTCTTTCCATGGAATTTACCCAGTAAATCCATCTGCTGAACAAACGTAATTTCATTGCTCTTACGAGCCAGCTTCTTTCCTGTTTCTGCGAACAAACCATCCACTATATCCTGGAACCTAGTTTTCAGTGCAGAGACAGAAGATGCTTTCTGCATGTCTTCAGGGTCTCCAGAAGTAAGCAGTTCTATGATTCTATTACCGATGTTTACCTGATAATCCAAATAACGGCGTTGCAACTGATAAAGCTGCCAGTCAAGTTCAGAATTCACCCGTTTGTCAGACAACTTCTCCATAAGCTCTGCATGCAGCAATGGACGGTCAAAACTACGGATTACATCGTATTTTATCGAAGTGGCATCGGCAGGTTCAAAAGTGAAATGCACATTGGGCACACTATTCCGAAGAACCCCATCAGTCATCATCATATTCAAGGACGTTATGGATTCATTCAGGATAGTGCTCTTTCCTATACCATTGATACCACTCAAGATATTTACATCTGGACGCAAGTGCCAGTCTATATGCTTACGACCGCTCCAAAGAGATTCAATCTCGATTCGTTTGATATATTTCGCCTCAACCATAGTCTTTAAGTTTTGTTCAAAGATACTAAATTCCTATGAAACCCCAATAAAAATGAATGAAATTTCCGTATCTTTGCACCGTTTTTTTGTAATAACAGAAAAAGCCAATGGCAAAAGACCCTATACAGGAATTAAGTAAGCAGGCTCTCTTACTCCGCATGGAGTACGAAGCTGAAAAAGAAGCTTACAAACTTCAGACTGAACAATACGGAATATCCCGTAAGGTGAGGCAAGGTGTTTGTTGGTTTCCAGTCCGTTGTGGGCAAAGTTATTACAACTCCTTGAACCAGTTGGTTGTAGAATTATTCCGCACTAAGGACCAGCAGGTGGAGCACAGCTTTGAATATGGAAAACCAGTCTGTTTCTTTAGTTGGAAGAAAGGAGAAGAGCATTTGCAATTCCTTCCTCACACTGGAGTGGTGAGCTATGTGGAAGACGATCGTATGGTGGTAGCCTTGCCCCAAGGAAGGGGTCTGGTAGATATCACCACGGCAGAGAACCTGGGAGTGCAACTTTATTTCGATGAGCTGAGTTACCGCTGTATGTTTGAGGCTCTAAACAAAGTGATAAATGCAGAAAAGGGGCGTCTGGTGGAACTTCGAGATATTTTCCACGGTTCTGCCAGGCCTCAGAAGTTCACCTTCAGTCCTTTACATTTTCCGTGGCTGAACGAGACTCAGGAAGAAGCTGTGAATCAAGTTCTTTGGGCTAAAGATGTAGCCATTGTCCATGGACCTCCGGGTACAGGAAAAACCACCACACTGGTAGAAGCCATTTATGAAACCCTGAGGAAGGAGAACCAGGTGCTGGTCTGCGCTCAAAGTAATATGGCTGTGGACTGGATTAGCGAGAAACTAGTGGACCACGGTATTCCCGTACTTAGAGTGGGAAATCCCACCCGAGTAAACGACAAGATGCTTTCATTCACTTATGAAAGGAGATTTGAGTCGCATCCTGATTACCCCCAACTATGGAGCATTCGTAAAGCCATTCGGGAGCTTCATGCACAACGAGGTAAAGATACTCGAAAGAAAATCAACAGTCTAAAAGACCGTGCCACGGAATTGGAAATGCGCATCAAAGAGGAACTCTTCAGTGAAGCTCGAGTCATTTCTTGCACCCTAGTAGGGAGTGCCAATAAAGTTTTGAGTGGCATGAAATTCTCTACCCTCTTCATCGATGAAGCTGCACAAGCACTGGAAGCAGCCTGCTGGATTGCCATCCGAAAAGCAGGAAGGGTCATTCTGGCAGGAGACCATCAGCAACTTCCTCCTACCATCAAGTGTTATGAGGCAGCCAAAGGTGGACTAGACCGCACCCTTATGCAACAGATTGCTGAAACCAAACCAGAATGCGTAACACTCTTGAAGGTGCAATACCGCATGAACGATGCCATCATGACATTCTCTTCCAAGTGGTTCTACCAGGGCGAACTGAGAAGTGACCCTTTAGTGAAGAACAGAAGTATTTTAGACCTAGATACCCCCATCGTATGGATTAATACAGAGGGACAGGATTACAACGAAGAATTTATCAGTGAAAGTTTCGGAAGAATCAACAAACCCGAAGCTGCCCTTTGCATGGAGCAACTGAAAGCTTACATAGAGAAAATAGGCAAGGAACGCATCATCACAGAAAAAATAGACTTCGGTCTAATCAGCCCTTACAAGGCCCAGGTGCAGTACCTGAGGCAACTGATGAAGAAAGACAGTTTCTTCCGTCCTTTCCGACGCCTCATCAGCATCAATACCGTGGATGGTTTTCAGGGACAGGAACGCGATGTCATGATGATTAGTCTGGTTCGTGCCAATGAAACGGGAGAGATAGGTTTCCTTCGTGACCTCCGTCGCATGAATGTAGCCATGACCAGAGCGCGTATGAAACTTATCATTTTAGGGGATGCTTCTACACTGACAAAACATCCATTTTACCGGAAGTTATTTCAGTACATAAATAAGGGGGAATTTTAACTCCCTAGTTAGAGAGAAATTTTTCTCTAGTTAGAGAAAAAATTTTATCTTTGCAATCAAAGAAAAAAACATGAAGAAAATTGCTGCTTTAATTTCAGGAGGAGTAGATAGTTCCGTAGCTGTTTACATGCTCAAGGAAGCTGGATATACCCCTGATTTGTATTACATACAGATAGGTCCTGATGAGGACACCGAAGATTTCACCTGTACCAGTGAGGAAGATCTGGAGATGGCTTCAGCAGTAGCTCGTAAATACGGATGCAAGCTTCAGACGGTGAACTTACACAAACAGTACTGGGACCTGGTGGTTAAATACACCATGGATAAAGTGGCTCAAGGCCTCACCCCCAACCCAGACGTGATGTGTAACCGACTCATCAAATTCGGTTGTTTCGAGCAAGAGATTGGTAAAGATTACGACTATACAGCTACAGGTCATTATGCCACCACTGACATCATTGATGGCAAAACTTGGTTGGCTACTAGTCCAGACCCCATAAAGGACCAAACGGACTTCTTGGCACAACTGGACTATTACCAAATCAGCAAAGCCATGTTCCCCATCGGGCACATGATGAAAACTGAAGTAAGAGCCATAGCTGAAAAAGAGCATCTGGTTACAGCCCGAAGGAAAGACAGTCAAGGCATCTGTTTCTTAGGTCAAATCAACTACAGAGACTACATCAAAAAGTTCTTAGGAGAGAAACCTGGTAGAGTCATTGACATAGCTACTGGTAAAGTTATAGGGCAACATAAAGGACTTTGGTTCCACACCATCGGTCAACGTCATGGTTTAGGTTTCAGTGGAGGTCCTTGGTATGTGGTCAAGAAGGACATGAAGAAAAACATCCTGCTTGTAAGCAATGGTTATGAAACCAAGAAACAATATCGCAGCAGATTTGGCACCCAAGCTTTTCATGCCATCACGGAAAATCCGTTCACTGAAGAAGATAAACTTTATGACGTAACTTTAAAAATTCGTCACACACCTGAATTTAACAAAGCTACAGTGAAGAAAGTGGGTGATGAACTTCATATTGAAACGGAAACTCCTATTCAAGGTGTGGCACCAGGACAGTTCTGCGTTATTTATGACAAAGAGCATCACCTCTGCTATGGTAGTGGTGAAATCTGCCTAATTAAATAAGAGACAAAAAAATCCCCGAAATTCTCGGGGATTTTTTTATTTATTCAGGAACTTCACAAACATCGGTTTGGTCATTTCTATTATCGTTCCAGTATTTGTCAATATTCCTGATTCAGGATTACGTTCAAACACCTGCACTTCATTTGTATCTCTACAAGCTACTAATAGGTATTTATCATTAGGAGTAAGTGCAAAGTTCCGAGGATGTATACCAGTAGGCTGATAACCCACTCTTGTTAGCTCACCTGTGGCCTCATTCACGCTAAAAATACTGATTCCATCGTCTTTCAGACGGTGTGAAGCATAGAGAAACTTACCATCTTTAGTAATATGGATATCTGCACTTCCTCCACCCTGAGCAGTATCAGCTACAAGAGAGCTCACTACTTCCAGTTTCTCATTCTCATAAGAAAGTGTAAAGATTTGTCCTGAAAGTTCACTAATCAGATAAGCATATTTTCCACTTGGAGCCCAACACAAATGTCTTGGTCCTGCACCTGCATCTACCTTAACATCGTATCCTTTTTCCTGGTCAAAAAGTGGAATGCTATCATAAGCAGTACGTTGGTTCAACGGATAGACATGAATGCAATCTAGTCCCAAATCGTTTACCAATACATACTTGTTGTCTGGAGTGAAATTGACCGCATGACCATGAGGTTGTGTCTGATTAGGATGAGGTCCACTTCCTTCATACTTTATTTCAAGAGGATCCTGAAGGGAACCATCTTTAGCAAGAGGATAGTACGTCATACTTCCACCCCAATAATTGGCACAAAGCAAATAATCACCTTCAGGATTTAAAGTAATATTACATGGAGCACCTGCATTATTAGATTTGGTACTAAAGAGTTCCAAAGTCCCATTGTCCTTGTTAAAGTGCAAAGCATTCATATTAGCTTTCTCTGGTTCATCGTACTCACCTACTGAATATACCACCGTTTCATCGGCATTAGTACATAGGAATGTAGGATTTGCCACACCCTTAGTTCCACTCACCTTAGCGAAAGAACCATTTTCCTGATTAAAGGAATAAAGCTGAATGGTTTCCTGATCTGGAGTGTTATAACTTCCCAGAAGCAGATAGAATTCGTTCTCATCTGAAGTCTTCTGCGTCTGTTGTGTTTGAGTAGCAGAATTTGTGCAAGCAACCATTGCAAGAGCTGGCACCAGAATTTTAATAAAGTTTTTCATAATAGAAGGTTTTGATTTCAATAAGAAAAAAAGACAACCAAGAGTAGATTCCTCTCAATTGTCTCCATTAATACTCTCACGAGCAGTAGCGGGAATCGGGATTGAACCGATGACCTCATGATTATGAATCATGCGCTCTAACCAGCTGAGCTATCCCGCCA
>AUXO015129507.1_pt1 | contig 29522 bp, 29 predicted proteins | sample 768731 | NCBI WGS metagenome assembly AUXO01 (sample SAMN02715735, study PRJNA202380) | gut metagenome | biome: sheep rumen | host: Ovis aries | place: New Zealand: Palmerston North
CTCTGCCTTTGGAATCCGCTAAAGGGATAGAATCCCTTTAGAATCCCCGAATTTATGGTTTCAGGCTTTTTGGATACTCTTAAGGGCAGCCCCGAAGGACTGCCCTTACAGCAATTTATTACTTGTTCTTAACTGCTTCCTTGACTGTCTTTGCGATATTGTCAGCACTCAGGCCGAATTCCTTAAGAAGGTCAACAGCAGGACCTGAATGACCGAATTCGTCGTTTACGCCGATCTTGATAACAGGAACAGGACAGCATTCTGTAACTGCATCTGCAACAGCTGAACCGAGTCCGCCGATGATGCTGTGCTCCTCAGCAGTAACGATAAGACCTGTCTCCTTTGCACACTTGCAGATGAGTTCCTTATCGAGAGGCTTGATAGTGTGGATATTGACAACTCTTGCAGAGATGCCGTCAGCTTCGAGAGCCTTTGCAGCTTCGAGAGCTTCGTTAACCATAAGACCTGTAGCAACGATAGTAACATCCTTGCCGTCCTTCATAACAACGCCCTTGCCAAGCTCGAACTTGTAGCTTGCAGCGTCATTGATAACAGGTACTGCAAGACGTCCGAATCGCATATAAACGGGACCGTTGAAATCGAGAGCAGCCTTTACAGCAGCCTTAGCTTCAACATCGTCGCAGGGATTGATGATAGTCATGCCGGGGATAGTACGCATGAGAGCGATATCCTCGTTGCACTGATGTGTAGCGCCGTCCTCACCGACAGAGATACCTGCATGAGTAGCACCGATCTTTACATTGAGGTGTGGGTAGCCGATAGAGTTTCTTACGATCTCGAAAGCTCTGCCGGCAGCGAACATAGCGAATGTGCTTGCGAAAGGTATCTTGCCTGTAGTTGCAAGACCTGCTGCAACGCCCATCATGTTAGCCTCTGCGATACCACAGTCGAAGAAACGGTCGGGATAAGCCTTCTTGAAAATACCTGTCTTTGTAGCAGCAGCGAGGTCAGCATCGAGGACAACAAGCTCCTTGTATTCTTCTGCAAGCTCCTTAAGAGCTTCGCCGTAGCTTTCTCTGGTAGCCTTTTTAATGATATCTGCCATAGTATTAGTCCTCCAATTCCTTTAACTGTGCGCTGAGCTCTGACATTGCCTGATCGTACTGTTCCTTGTTAGGAGCTGTACCGTGCCAGCCGACCTGATTTTCCATGAATGAAACGCCCTTGCCCTTTATAGACTTCTGGATGATAGCAACAGGCTTGTCTGTTACCTTTTCAGCAGCCTCGAAAGCCTTGTCGATGCTGTCGAAATCGTGAGCGTCCATAGTGATAACGTGCCAGCCGAAAGCAGCGAACTTGTCGGTTATAGGCTCAGGTGAACATACCTCTGTGATAGGTCCGTCTATCTGAAGTCCGTTATTGTCAACGATAGCAACGAGGTTGCTGAGGCCGTAGTGAGCTGAGAACATAGCAGCTTCCCATACCTGACCTTCCTCGATCTCGCCGTCGCCGAGGATAGTGTAGACCTTGTATGACTTGTTGTCTATCTTACCTGCAAGAGCCATACCTGCAGCAGCAGAGATGCCCTGTCCGAGAGAACCGCTGGACATGTCAACGCCGGGGATGTGGATGCATGGATGTCCCTGGAGAAGTGCGCCGATGTGACGGAGTGACTTGAGCTCATCCTCTGGGAAGTAGCCCTTCTGAGCGAGCACTGAATAAAGTGCGGGAGCAGTGTGTCCCTTTGAGAGAACGAGACGGTCTCTGTCGGGATCCTCGGGATTCTTTGGATCAACATTCATCTTGTTGAAGTAAAGGTAAGTAAGTGTGTCGCTGATCGAGAGTGATCCGCCGGGATGACCTGATTTAGCGTTATAAGTGCCTTCGATAACGCCCATTCTGACTTTGCAGGCTATTTTCTGCAGATTCTTTTTTGTAGCTGAGTCCATATTAACCTCCAGTTTTATTTTATTATCAGACGGCTAAGCCGTATTTTATGATAATTCATAATGATCGGACTATAATGTCCGTATTTAATTGTATCGCAATTTATGAAAAAAAGCAATACCTTTTTTGCTGAAAATGAATCAGTAAGCAACAAATCATTGGAATTTCGTTTACTTGACGCATTTATCGATGATATATCCAATGAGTTCCGCAACAGCACCGTCGTCATTGGTATGTTCAAGCACGAGGTCTGCGCTGTTTTTGACAACTTCCTCGGCATTGGCGGGACAAGCTCCCAGATCGGCAGTTTTTATCATTTCCAGATCGTTGTCGAAATCGCCTATCGATACGAAGGTGAAGTCCTCCATACCGTCGAGGGTGCGGTATTGTTCAAGAGCCGAACCCTTGCTGACTCCGAGAGGGAGCATTTCGAGAAAAATGTCCGCAGACTTTACAAAATCGGCGTATTTATCGCATCCAAGCTGTCTGACGGTAAGTTCCATGAGTCCCACATCCTCGGGTGCAAGTGAGAACAGCACCTTCAGCCAGCCTCCGTCCTCGATATCGGGAAGCTCACGGTATATGGGGACTATGTTGCAGATACGTGTATGAAGCTGCTGATACTCGGTATTGCTGAATACATATGTACCGTCGGTCTTAAGCACCTCTCCGCCAGCCTGGGGCATCCTTCCGAGAAGCTCTATTGCCATTTCCTTAGCTTTATCGGGCAGGGGATGAGTGTAAAGAGTTTTTCCGCTGACGTAGTCATGGATAGCTGCACCGTTGTACATGATAACGGGCATATCCAGTTCAAGCATAGCTACGTACTGTTGAAAAGCCTGTATAGTGCGTCCTGTAGCCACGGTGAAGTGTCCGCCGAGACTGCGGAAGCGGTCGATAGCTTTGCGGTCGGTATCGGTTATCTGCTTTTTCGAGTTCAGCAGGGTGCCGTCCATATCGCTGAGGATGATGACTTTTGAAATATCTTCAAACAAGGTATCACATCTTTTCTAATTTGTTGAGGACCGACACGAAGTAGTCGGGAAGGTCGCTTACGAACTCCATATACTCCTCTGTAGTCGGGTGGATGAAGCCTATTTTACGGGCGTGGAGACACTGTCCCTCCAGTCCCTTGTAGGGCTTTCCGTAGACATCGTCCCCGAGTACGGGATGACCGATGTAGGATAGGTGGACACGTATCTGATGAGTACGTCCCGTTTCAAGGCGAAGCTTTACGTGAGCGTATCCGCCATACTGCTTTATCACTGAGTAGTGAGTTACGGCATTGCGCGAATTTTCGGTAGTTACGCACATTTTCTTGCGGTCTGTCTTATGGCGTCCGATAGGAGCGTCAACAGTACCTTCGGGTTCCTTGAAGTAACCGACGGCAACTGCTTCGTATTCTCTTGTGAAGCTGTGTTCCTTTATCTGTTCCGCAAGGTGAAGGTGGGCACGGTCGTTTTTAGCGACTATGAGAAGTCCGCTGGTGTACTTGTCTATGCGGTGGACTATACCGGGACGTATGACTCCGTTGATGCCTGAAAGGCTGTCTCCGCAGTGGAACAGCAGCGCGTTCACGAGAGTTCCGCTGTAGTTTCCGTGGGCAGGGTGTACCACCATACCTTTCGGCTTGTTAACAACGAGCAGGTCGCTGTCCTCATAGACGATATCCAGCGGTATATCCTCTGGTACGGCATCCATAGGCTGAGGTTCGGGAAGAGTGACTGTCACAGCTTCTCCGCCTTTCAGCTTGTAGTTCTTGCTGACTGCTTTTCCGCTTACCAGTACCGCAGAATCGGCGATAAGGTTCTGAACGGCGGAGCGTGTAAGCTCGGGGATGTTCTCGGAGATATACTTATCTATTCTTGTTCCCGCAGTTTCAGCGGGAGCAGTAAGCTCTATGATATCACTCATTTTTCTCCGCCTTTGCTTTTTTCGGTTCGATGAAAAGTACGTATATTATAGCCAGAATACATGCCACGGTCACATAGATATCCGCAACGTTGAAGATAGCGAACCTGAACAGTTTCAGCTCGAACATATCAACAACATAACCGAAGCGTATCCTGTCGATGAGGTTGCCGATGCCGCCTGCAATGAACAGTGCGATGACGAACGAGAGAAACTTCGCATTCTTTTTATATGCAATGAACATACCGATCACAGCGGCAGCGATCACTATAGAAGTGAAGCCGATAAGGAACCATCTCTGTCCCGACATGCTTCCGAAAATAGCGCCTGTATTTTCGAGGTAAGTAAGGTCGAATATCTTTGTATCGCCGAACTTGATGAAATCCATACTGCCGACTGGCATAAGTGATTCAACAGCCCAGTATTTGACTATCTGGTCGGCGGCAATAAGGACCGGTATAAGTAGTATCAGAAATATTATCACAGGGATATCCTTTCAAATAATATGCCTGCTGTCTGATGCGGCAGCAGGCGTTTTGTTGATTTTCTGATGAGAGCAGCGCTTATTCAGCGTCATCTTCAAATGCATTTCCTGCCTCAGCTTCAGCGGCAGCTGCAGCAGCGGCTGCTTCTTCCTCTGCGGCAACAGCAGCAGCGATCTCTTCAGCAGTCTCTACCTCAGGCTCTGCGCCTGTAGCTTCAGCGAAAGTCTCGGGCATTGAAGAAATGAGTTCGAGGTGGCTCTTGTACATGTCGAACAGACTCTTCTTGAAGTCTGCGACCTGCTGCTGAGCCTCAACGAGAGCAGTTTTCTCCTTAGCGATCTCAAGGCGGTTCTTCTCCATTGCCTCAGCGTGCTGACGGACAGCCTCGTCCTCAAGCTCATCAGCCTTAGCCTGAGCTTCTGCAAGGATCTGCTTAGCCTTTTCGTTAGCCTCATCAATTACCTGATGGCCCTGCTTCTGAGCGCCGAGAAGAGCATCCTTAAGGGCATCCTCGTCCTTCATATACTCTCTTACCTTGTCTGCAAGTATCTGGATCTTGTTGTTAGCTTCTATACGGTCGCGTTCCATTTCATCCAGTTCAGCTTCGAGCTGGGAGAGAAATTCGTCGATCTCTTCCTGCTTATAGCCGAATGCAGCCTTTTCAAATCTTTTATTTCTTACATCTTTTGAAGTAATCATAACTATTCACCTCTATACATATTTTCGCAGATTTATGTGTATACGGCCTTTACGTGTAAGACCGTCTATACCTGAAAGAATAAATCTTCCGCATCCTCGTATCGACAGGATATCGCCTTCTTTGAGCTCGTGAGAGACCGAAGTGACGGTAAAATGGTTGATATCCACTTTTTCGCCGCGGATAAGGTCCGCTGCATTGGAGCGGCTGATATTTGCCGCAAGTCCGACAATACAGTCGAGACGCATTGAAGCGACTGTTCCGCCTATTTCCTTGAATTCCTGTTCATGTTCCAGTACAAAGGGCTGTTCATCGGTGATCCTGACGCCGATCCTGCCGATCTTGCTTACGGATGACATAATATCCTTAGCGGCAATTTCGGTGACAAAGGCCTGCGCATTGCCTTCGTCGGTAATAATATCTCCGATGACCTCGCGCTTCAGTCTGAGAGCCATGAATGAACCGAGAAAATCGCGGTGTGTGAGCTTGTCCTCTTTACGAAAAGTGAAAGTAAGACAGACCATAGGGAACTCGTCCATAATGAAGTCCTGACAGTAATCGGGATAGAAAGCGAGCATTTTACGTCTTGCACCGTCATAGCCGCCGTAGAGCGTATAACAAATACCGCCTGCATTCCGTCTGCACCAGGCTTCAGCTTCGGCACACTGCCGTTCGTCGAGGAAGGGTGAGAATACAGCGCATCCGTTTCTCTCACTTTGTGAAAGAAGGTCGCTGAGTCTTGCTGAGAAAAGCTTATCCGAAAGGGGATCCATCAGATAAATACGCCGTTGTTTTCGAGTTCGCCCACGAGGTCTTCACCGATAAAGCCAACGTTGTAAGGAGTTATGATATAAGTAAGGTTAGCAACGGGCTTGAGACTTCCGCCGTTAGCGTAAGCAACACCTACGAGGAAATCGATGATCCTTCTCTTGTTTTCGGGAGAAGCAGTCTCGAGGTTGAGAACAACGGTCTTCTTAGCGATAAGGTGATCGGCGATCTGCTTTGCATCTGTGAAAGCGGAAGGCTTAACAAGAACTACCTGAAGCTGAGCAGTTGTCTGGATATTAACTACCTTGTTGCGTCTGTTAGGCTCTGCAACGGGCTCTTCACGCTCAACTGCGTTAGTCTGAGCAGCATATGCAGCCTGACGCTGTTCAACTCTTTCAGCTCTTTCGCTTCTCATAGGAGTATCGGCATAATCCATGTCCTCATCCTCGGCAGCGAAGAAGAAGTCCTTAAGGTTGTCAAAAATTTTCATAATAAATAATCTCCGTTTCTCCGCACATTTTCTATATCGCTGATCTGCCCTGCGGTAGGCAGTTCACACGAACCCCTGAGAGGGAATATCCCTGTATACAGAGGATTTTGTGGGATACTTACAGCTATGCCGTTTCAGGCATTTTTTGTTCCGTAGTCTCTTGCACCGAAAAGGCCGGTGCCGATCCTTACGATAGTAGAGCCGTGCTGAATGGCTTCTGCGTAATCATGAGTCATGCCCATAGAAAGCTCGTCCATGGAGATGCCGCTGATATTTCTGTCTTTTATATTGTTGAATAGCTCCTCCATTTTTCCGAGGAAGATATCTCCGTCGGAGGGGGGAGGGATAGTCATAAGACCTTTTACCCTGATGCCTTCGAGCTGAGCGAGCTGTTCAAGGAGGGGGACAAGTTCAGAAGGAGAGACACCGCTTTTCGAGTCTTCACCGCCGATATTGACCTCGCAGAGAACGTCCATAGTCTTGCCGTGGATAGCGGCGAGACGGCTTATCTCAGTTCCGAGTTTAAGGCTGTCCACTGACTGTATCATGGTCATAGGTCCTATGATGTATTTAACTTTATTGGTCTGCAGATGGCCGATAAAATGGACTTCAGCAGAGGGATCATAGCTTTCCTGCTTTGAAAGGAACTCCTGAACGCGGTTCTCACCGAGGAGTCCGATGCCGAGGCTTACTGCGTAATTGACAGCCTCAGGTGAGACTGTTTTGGTAACAGCCATGATACGCGGCATAACGCCACCGCGGTACTTGTCCGCAGCTTCAGCGGCATTTTCTTTTATGACCCGAAGGTTTTCGCTGATATATCCGAACTCATTCTTCATCTGCTTCAACACCTTCAATCAGAATATTGTCATAAAGAGCGAGATAGCTTTTATCGTTGTCGTGTGTTTTCGAGAGGACGTAATTGCTTCCCTCGAATTTGACATCGATCTTCTTGAATTCTACCTGTTCGCCCTTCATTATGTAAACTCCCTTGCAGTTTACGGTCTTTTCCGAGACCTCACCGCTTTCGGGGTCTGTTACTGTTTCGGTAACGTCGGCGAAGCGTATCGCATCACGTGGAACTTTAAGTCCCTGAACGTCATTCTTGATGAGTTCTGCTGTTTCGGTGCGGTGCTGAACGAGGTCATAGTTGAATGCACTGCACTCTATAATGAATATACTTCTTGCAGGGTCGCCCTCATCGCGTATATTCTTTATGACAGCGTCGTATGTATCGCTTCCCGAATCGAATCTGAGCTTGACAGATTCGCCGATATTGTATTCCTTTTTCGAGTTGTCAATAACTCCTGCAAGGTACCATCCGTAGCCTTCGATGAGTTTTCCGACCACTGTTTTATCTGTACTTCTGCGGTCGGTGATCTTTTCAATCTCTCTTATGGATATGGTATTTATGCTGTCGGGACCGAGTTCAAACTCATAGCCGTCCGCATAGCTTGCGAAATAGGCTGAACGAGAAGATTTGATCTGTTCCTTCGGCTTTACGGAACTGACCTCGAGCTGAGCGAGTTCATCGTTGATATCAGAGATCTGTTTTGAGAAATCCGTAACTTCTCCTGTAATTATCTGATAGGTACTCATATCAACGATAAGGTCATCCATAAGATTTTTAAGCTCGGGATAATTTTTCATATCGCGGCAGTAGATAAGGCTGCGGTAGCTTTCCTCTATATTAGCGGAAAGGCTTGCGGGCTGGGCTGACTGGAGTGTTCCCGGGTTCTGTATTTTTTTAAGAATCTCAAGTCTTCTTGTAAGCCCTGCCTTTTCTCTGTTCACGCTGATCTGTTCATCTGTTGGATAGACCTGAGCGATAACGGTATTGATACCGAGCTTTCCACCGTCTGCGACGTTATAGCTCAGAACGCCGTCTCCGCTGTAGGTAAGCACTTCTTCATCGCGGATAAACACGCCCTTGAATTCTTTGGAAGAGTGGGCTTCTGCCATAAGGGCGACAACTGTTTCTGCTTCGCGGTTGCGGAAGAAATTCACTGCGATACTTATAAATACTATTATTATAAGGATGAGCACAGCATCGCGAAGGAGTCTTATAGGCAGGATGCTATCCGATCTGTTTACGCGCATCAGATCACCGTCTTATTCGCTTTTCTCCGAAGCGTCAAGAATAGAAACCGACTTTGCAGGTATAATAGTTGAAATTGCGTGCTTATAAACGAGCTGCTGCTTACCGTCGCAGTCGAAAATAGCAACATAGCTGTCGAAACCTCTTACCATTCCCTTGAACTGGAAGCCGTTAGTGAGGATAATAGTAACGACGATACGTTCTTTTCTGCACTGGTTGAGAAAAACGTCCTGCAGATTGATAGTTTTGTTCATACACATTCTCCGTTCTTCAATATATTCGGGTGTGCAAGCCACAGACCTGACGAGCGTCGGGACGCAATACGTCGGGTATATAGAAATACACACAATACATTATATCATATATTTCTGTAATTTGCTATAGTATTTTTTGATTTTTGAAAAATTTCATTCTTTTTACTAAAATCTTCGGTCATGATCCACCTGATACGCTCATTTCTTCTAAACCACGTAAGCTGTCTTTTGGCGTATCTTCGTGTTTCCTGTTTTATTTTGTCGATACATTCCCCGAGTTCAGCCTGTCCCTCGAAGTAGGGGATGAGTTCCTTGTAGCCGATAGCGTTGGCGGCGGTTTTCATGCCGCTCTGCTGCCAGAGCTCCCTTGCTTCCTCCACGAGACCTGCCTTAAGCATCTGATCCACACGGAGGTTTATCCTTTCGTAGAGTATCGCTCTGTCCGTGGCGTTAAGACCGATGATGAGACTGTCATAGGGACTCTCCTCGCATCTGCTCTCAGCTTTCAGGTCGCTGAACTTCCTGCCCGTTACGTGTATGACTTCAAGGGCACGTACAACTCGTATGGTGTTGTTCATATGCATGGAAGCTGCGGCTTCGGGATCCTTTTCAAGAAGCTCGGCGTACAGGACGTCATTTCCCTGAGTTCTTGCGATATCGTAGAGGGACTGCCTGTAAGCTTCATCGTTCTTTACTTCCGAGAAGCGGACGTTGTCAAGGAGCGAATCGATGTAAAGTCCCGTACCGCCGACGATAATCGGCAGTTTACCGCGGCTGAGTATATCACGGATACATTCGTTTGCGAGCTTCACGTACTCTGCGGCACTGAAAGAAACGTCCCTGTCCAGAAAGCTGATGAGGTGATGAGGTATGCCCTTCATCTCTTCTTTAGTGGGTTTTGCTGAGGCGATATCCATACCCTTGTATATCTGCATGGAATCCGCAGAAACTATCTCTCCGCCGTATTCCTTTGCCAGTTCTATGCCGAGAGCGGTCTTTCCCGAAGCGGTGGGACCGACTACCGCAAGGACAAAGGGTTTGTTATTCTTTTCGTTCATTATCAGTTTCTCCCGACTGTATGAGCTTTTTCTTTCTGCGCCTGTTATGTATTAAATAAACCACGCCGAATATGGCCATTGCTATAAAAAGTATCCACATTCTGTTGTCTCTGTAAGGACTTAATCCGACCTTATAGCTGAGTTCATCACCGTCTGCGTAAAGATCATATGAAACGTTCCTCAGAAATACAGGCATTAGATGCTTTTCTTCTGTGATACCGAGGATGTTTCCGTCCTTGTCACAGTAAGCTACTTTTATATACGGTAAGTCCTCAAAGTAGTTGTACCAGGCGTAGAAATTTATCACATTATCAGGCTGTGAAGGGTCAATATCGTCTCTCGAGTAAGAATATGAGGTATTGAACATCATGCTTTTGTAACCGTCTTTCTCATACTGCGCAATTTCACAGTCGAGGCCGCTGCTTCTCAGAGATTCTTCATAAATTATATGCACCTGATATATTTCCTCCCAATGACCTTTTGCGAGAACATCTGCAAATGCTGTGCCTTCAGGCATATTTTTGAGATGAAGATCAACAGACGTGTCGTTACTTGCACCATTCGTGATTCTGCTTATTATCCATAAGCTGATGCATCCCACAAGAACAAGATATGCCGCTGCAAATACTGCTGAAAACACTTTAGCAGTTTTTCCCGACTGTATAAGATTTTTCTTTCTGAGCCTGTTACGTATTAAATAAACGATTCCGAATATCGGCATTGCTATAAAAACAAACCACATTTCGCGGTCTCTGAAAGGACTTCCTGTTACAGTTTTATAACTGAGTTTATCCCCGTCTGCAAAAAGATCATACGAAACTTCCCTCAGAAATACAGGCATTATATACTGTTCTTCTGTGATGCCGAGGATATTTCCGTCCTTGTCACAGTAAGCCACCTTTATATAAGGTAATGTCTTAAAGTGTTCGAAATAGTCTTTAAAACATATCACATTATGAGGCTGTGCAGGATCGATCTTGTCTCCTTGATAATAGAAATGAGAATTGAACATCAGACTTTTGTAACCGTCCTTGCTGTACCGTGCAATTTCACAGTCGTGGCCGCTGATCCCCAGAGAGTCTTCATAAGTCGTATTCACGTTGCCCATTTCCTCCCAGTCACCTTTTGCGAGAACATCCGCAAATACTGTGCCTTCAGGAATATTTTCGAGATGAAGATAAACAAACTTGCCTTTCCATGCGCCATTTGCGATCCTGCTTATTATCCATGAGCCAATGCATCCCACAAGAATAAGGTATGCTGCTACGAATACTACTGAAAAAACTTTGGATAATCGTTTCATGATAACCTCCTGAGCTATTGCTTTCAGTACAAAGGTTTGTTATTCTTTTAGTTCATTATCAGTTTCTCCCGACTGTATGAGCTTTTTCTTTCTGCGCCTGTTATGTATTAAATAAACCACGCCGAATATGGTCATTGCTATAAAAAGTATCCACGGTTTGATATCATCCAAAGGTCCGAGCTTGTAGCTCAGTTCTTCTCCGTCTGCATAAAGATTATATGGAGATCTCCTCATAAATACAGGCGTTATATGCTTTTCTTCTGTGATACCGAGGATATTTCCGTCCTTGTCACAGTAAGCCACCTTTATATACGGGAGCTCCTTAAAGAGGTCTGACCAGTCTTCAAAACAGATCTTATTATCAGGCTGTGTAGAGTCGATCCTGTCTCCGGTATAATAGAAATCAGCGTTGAACATCAGGCTTTTGTAACCGTCCTTGTCATACTGTGCGATCTCACAGGTGTTGTCAACTCCAAGAAGATCCTCATAGTCTATATTTGTCTTTCTTACCTTGTTCCAATCACCTTTCGCAAGAACATCCGCAAATACTGTGCCTTCGGGAATTTTTCCGAGATTAAGATAAAGAAGCTGGGTGGAGCTGGCGCTTATCATAATCCTGCTTATGATCCATAAGACAACGAATCCCAAAAGAACAAGATATACTGCTTTGAATACTACTGAAAAAACTTTGGATGATCGTTTCATGATAACCTCCTGATTTATTGCTTTTTGCTCTCGGTTTCTTCTTCCTCCTCAGCTTCCTCAGCTTCTTCAACTATCTGAGTCGGCTCTGACATAAAATTATCGTAAACTGTTACTATTGTTTTGGCGCAGATGGATGCCGCAAGAACTCCCGGAACGAATGCAAGGGCGAATACCATAGCTGCACGAACGAACTTGTTTTTACTTTTTACTATATCGGGACGTTTGATAAACAGTGACATTACTCCGATAAATGCCACTGCAAAGCAAGCCAGTGTATACCACATCTTTTCACTGATATGGAAATGCATCGGGGGATTCTCCTTTCCGTCAGGTCCTTTTGAATTGGTGGTCGATATTGTATTTGGTCATGGTGAACATGACAGGTCTGCCGTGAGGGCAGTGCCTTATTTTCTCGTCGTAGCAAACCTGTTCCACAAGGGCCTTCATTTCCTCGTGAGTGTTCTTGTCGTTGGCTTTTATAGCCGATTTGCAGGCAACTGTGTGGAGGATATCGTCCAGCGCTCCCGACTGCGGATCGTGCTTGTGCAGGCGGAGATTGTTTGCAACTTCGCAGATTATCTCCTCCATATCCAGTTCCATTATAAAGGTTGGGACTGCCGTAGCTACGATGCAGGGACGCTGTGTGAAATCGAATGTGAAGCCCATATCTGCAAGAAGCTCCTGATCGTTTTCCATAGCGTCTATCTCCTCTGCTGTAAGTAGAACCTTGATGCCGTTCAGGAGAGTCTGGCTGTACTGGCGGCAGTTGCGGCTTTTCAGACGCTCGAAAATGATACGTTCGTGGGCAGCGTGTTTGTCGATGATTATCATTTTGTCGCCGCTCTCGGCAATGACGTAGAGTCCGAATGCTTCGCCGATTATGCGTATATCTGGGAATTCCTCGTGGAGCCTGTCCTCGGGAGAACTCTGCTTTACAGGTTCGGGTGCGGAATGGACGGGCTGTTCAAAGGACTTTGAGCTGAGATATCTGAACCCCTCTACCTGTACAGGAGGTTCGGTGTGAACGGGTTCTGACGGTGCAGGGATAGTCTCTTTGTGTGCAACGACAACATCGGGACGGCCGAAGTCCTTGAAGGCTTCTATTCCTACGGTCTCAAGTACCTCATCCGCATCGTTTTCTGCCGGAGATTCCGAAGGAGTTTCTGCCGCAGGAGCGAAAGTCTCATGCTTTACAGGTTCGGAAGGTGCGGACTGAGGGATAACTGCGGCGGACGGAGACTCTGCAAGAGCCTGTTCGGCTTTCGGGATGTCCTCTACGGGAGTGAACATGAATTCCTGCTGTGCAAGCTCCTGAGGTTCTTCCGCAGGCTTGGTCCAGTCTACTTTGGGCTTCAGCTCGAACTCGTAGATAAGTCCGTTTTTCATCAGTGCGTTCTTGACTGCGAAGAAAACAGCATCCGAGACAGTTTTCTCGTCGGTGAACCTGACTTCCGCCTTTGCAGGATGTATATTTACGTCCATAGCGGAAGGGGCGAGGTCTATCATGAGTATGCAGGCAGGGAATTTGCCTGTCATTATCATGTTGGTATAGGCGTTTTCAAGGGCAGAGGAGCAAAGGCGAGTGCGGACGTATCTGCCGTTGACAAAGAAGTTCTGGAAGGCTCTGTTGTTGCGTGAATACAGCGGCTTTACAACGTATCCGCTCACCTTTACGCTGTGGTACTCATAGTCTACGGGGATGAGGTCACGGGCAAAATCACGTCCGTAAACGGCATAAACGGCGGAAAACAGCTCTCCGTCGCCTGCCGAGCTGAACTCCATACGGTTATCTCGTATGAGCTTGAAAGCTACATCGGGGTGAGAGAGAGTTATCTTCTGCATTATCTGGCTTACCGCATTTGCTTCGGTAACGTCCTTTTTCATGAACTTCGCCCTTGCAGGCACATTGTAGAACAGGTCACGTATGATTATCGTAGTTCCGTCTGGACAGCCGCCCTTTTCGTGGGAGACTTCATTGCTGCCCTCGATAGTATAGAGAGTACCGTACATTTCGTCCTTTTGCTTGGTCATTACCTCAACTCTTGCAACGGCGGAAATGGAAGCGAGAGCTTCACCTCTGAATCCGAGAGTGTTGATGTTGTCAAGGTCGTCCTTTGAGACTATCTTGCTTGTGGCGTGACGGAGAAAGGCGGTAGGTACATCCCCGAAAGCCATGCCGCAGCCGTCGTCGCTTACACGCATATATGTAGTTCCGCCGTTCTTTATCTCGACGGTAACGTGCCTTGCGCCTGAGTCTATGGAGTTCTCCACAAGCTCCTTTATTACCGACGAGGGACGTTCTATAACTTCACCTGCTGCGATAAGTTCCGATATTTCCTTGCTTAGTACGTTTATTGGCGGCATAGTTTTCTCCTTTCGGTTATTTGCGGTGTTGCCTGTATGTGACGTTCAGCGTGCTGAGCGGTAACGGACAGAAGTTCCGATACCGCTGTTGTTATCAGTTTATGGCTTGTTACCATGTGCGGAGTATATCAAGCATCTTCTGTGAATTGATCTCCTGGTCTTCAAGCTCTTTTTTCGCATTTGCGCCTATTATTATCTTGAAGCGCTTCTTCTTGCCGTCCTCAATGAACTTTATGTCCGTATTGTACGCCTTTGAGAGCAGTATCCTGCTGAAATGCATGGACTGCACGTCGGAGCGTGAGATAGTGTGGAATGTAACGGTATTTTCCGCAACTACGCTGAGAAGCGACATTACTACAACGAAAAGAGTGTTATTGTCGTCGGAAAGTGCCGCATATCCCCAGCGGACGTTCTTGTTCGAGCCGAAAAATCCCGAAAGGTCGGTCATTGTGATGTATATGGGAGAGTGATAGCTTACGCCGAATCTTCCGAGGTAATCCTCCATTTGTTCGCGGTTTATCTTGGCTGTTGACATAGTGTTGACCTCCTGTCAGTTATTGATTATTTTCAGCATATCCTGAAGCAGACTGCGGCATTCTGCATCGGAAAGCTCGTCTATATTGGTGCGTTCAAGCATATCAAGTGCGGATTCACGGCTAACTGCGCCGAAGCTTATCTGTCCGCTGTTGTCGGAAGGTGCGTTTGCGGCTTCGGAGCGGTGTGCGGCTTCCATTTCTTCAAGAAGCTCCCTTGCACGGCTTACTACCTTTGCAGGAAGTCCCGCAAGCTTTGCAACGTCCACACCGTAGCTTTCGTCCACTCCGCCGCGGACTATCTTTCTCAGGAAGCGGATAGTACCTCCGTGCTTGTTTACGGCTATACTGTAGTTCTTCACGCCGTCAAGTTCGTTCTCAAGACCGATGAGCTCGTGATAGTGGGTAGCGAAAAGCGTCTTGCAGCCGAGTTTCTTGCTGCTGCATATATGCTCCGCAACTGCACGGGCGATGCTTACACCGTCGAATGTGGAAGTACCTCTGCCCACCTCGTCCAGTATGACAAGACTTTCGGGGGTAGCGTTTTTGAGAATGTCCGAAACCTCGCTCATTTCGACCATGAATGTGGACTGACCTGCTGTAAGGTCATCGGAAGCGCCTACACGGGTGAATATTTTGTCAACTACGGATATCTTGGCTGAATCCGCAGGTACGAAGCAGCCTATCTGAGCCATGAGGACTATAAGTGCGGTCTGACGCATATACGTGGATTTACCGGACATATTAGGACCTGTTATTATAGCCATCCTGTCGTTTTTTGTGTCTATGTAAGTATCGTTAGGCACGAACATCTCGTCCTTAAGCATCAGCTCGACAACGGGGTGTCTGCCTGCCTTGATATCGATAGAGCCGTCAATGGCGATATCAGGCTTTACGTAGTTATTTCTCAGTGAAACGTCCGCAAAGGAGCAGAGAACATCCACCGCAGCCACAGCGGAAGCGGTCTTCTGTACAGCTTCGAGCTTGGTAGCAAGGAAATCACGGACCTCTGCGAATATATCAGCTTCAAGGGAGAGAGCCTTGTCCTTTGCACCGAGTATCGAGTTCTCGGCGTTTTTCAGCTCCTCGGTGATGAAGCGCTCTGCGTTGGCAAGAGTCTGCTTGCGTATCCAGCCTTCTGGGATGAGGTCATAGTAGGAACGTGTAACTTCCAGATAGTATCCGAAAACACGGTTGAAGCCTATTTTCAGGTTCTTGATGCCTGTAGCTTCCTTCTCGCGCTGTTCTATCTCGTCGATGATGCTCCTGCCGTTGTTCATGATATGGCGGAGACTGTCAAGCTCCTCGTTGAAGCCTTCGCGGATAACACCGCCGTCCTTTACTGATACGGGAGGCTCGTCCATAATAGCGTTTTCTACCAGTTTGACTATTTCATCGAGAGTTGATATCTCGCTGTTGAGCCTGGTGAGCAGCTTGGAGTTGTCAAGCTTTTCGAGCTCTTGTTTCAGCATGGGAAGCTGAAGGGCAGTAGCGGAAAGTGCCTTAAGGTCACGGGGATTTGCGGACTTGTACATTACTTTGGTCATAAGTCGCTCCAGATCGTATACACGGTCCAGAAGGTCCGATATATCGGCAAGTACAACGGATTTCTTATAGAGTGCATCCACAGCATCCAGACGTTCGATTATCCTTGCGGGACTCTTAAGGGGCTGTTCTATCCAGTTTTTCAGCAGACGGCGTCCCATAGAGGTCTTTGTGGAATCGAGAACCCATAAAAGCGAACCTTTCTTCTCCTTGTTCCTGAGAGTCTCGGTTAGTTCGAGATTGCGCCTTGCATTCAGGTCAAGTCCCATATAGGCGTCGCCGTTGAGAAGCTCTATGGAAGTGAATCGTGATACGGAAGTCTTCTGTGTATCACGGATATAGTCGAAAAGACCGCATACAGCAGCGCAGTCCGCACCGTTCTCGGATATGCCGAGCATGGAAACTGAATCGACTCCGAACACCTCGGTAACTATATCCCTGCGCTGTTCGGGAGAGAAGCATACACTGTCACGGAGAGTTACCGCACAGTCAAGACGTACTTTCACGAACTCGGCAACTGTTTTCATAGAGAGGAAGCTCTCGGGGAAGATGATCTCGGCAGGCTGACAGCGTGAAAGCTCGTTTATAACACCTGCCTCCATGTCCTTGCCCTCGTAGAGACTGAGTGCAGCCTCACCTGTTGAGATATCTGCCGAAGCCACACCGCAGGCATGGTTCTCCTCGTCGTAGAAGATACTGCATATATAGTTGTTTCTGCCGTCGTCGAGCATACTGCTCTCGGTGAGCGTACCGGGAGTTACAACACGTATAACATCACGTACAACAATGCCCTTTGTTTCTGCGGGATCGGTTAGCTGTTCGCAGACAGCTACCTTGAAGCCCATATCTATAAGGCGCTTGATATACATATCAGCCGCATGATACGGAACTCCGCACATAGGGGCACGTTCTTCAAGTCCGCAGTCTCTGCCTGTAAGTGTAAGCTCCAGCGCTTTAGAGACGATGACAGCATCATCGAAGAACATTTCGTAGAAGTCTCCGAGGCGGAAGAAAAGGATACAGTCCTTATACTTATCCTTTACCTCGAAGTATTGCTGCATCATAGGTGATATTTTACTTCTGTCTATCTCCATGGGTTCAGCTCCTTTAGCTAAAGATTATGTGTTTAACGAATGTTTCAGGAAATACAGGATAAAAGCAGCCACAATGGCACCACATGTCAGAACACCGACCATTATCCATTGCCTTTTCTGGACCGTTTCGTAAGAATCGCCTTTATCGTCAATTAGTATACCGCATTGTTTTGCCCAGTTTACGAGTTCTATGCAGCCGTCGCAGGACTTGCTGACAGTGGCTATTACTTTTCCGCCTGATATTATCTTAAGGTTGTTCAGTGAAGCACGTTTTAACTCGGTGATATCGCTGTGGTGATAGGTTTTTTTGTTTATGGTGATGCTGTCACCGTTGACCTCTGCGATTATCTTCTTTTTCATCAAAGCAACAGTTATTGTGTTGCATATCACAAGGATAAGCATCGTTGTGAATACTATTAACCTGAAAGGGTTCGAGCCCTGTTCATGCGATAAGGTGCGTATAATAAGCGGCACTGTACAGGCTATCAGCAGATAGCTTACTGAATCCGTATTCTTTATGTTTTCCTTGGAGTGCCTTACTGCGAACTGATATGGCACTTCACCGGGTACATCTGATGTGATAGCGTTGTTTACTTCGCTTATTCTTTCAAATATTTTTCTGTTTTCATCCATAGCTTTATTTTATCAGCCGCAGCCGCCGCATGTAGAGCAGCTTCCTGTACATCCCTGTGAAGGCTCACATGTCTCCGGGTCCTCGCCGTTAGCGCACATAGTGATTATCTGGTTCATATTGTTGACCAGTGATTCGAGTGCGTTCTGAGCGCCTGTGAATACGATCATATTTCTGTTGGACATTATCTTCTGATAATTGCCCTTGATGCCCTGATCGAGCTCCTTGATGCGGTCGGTATCCTTATCCTCCTTGCACATTTCCTTGTTGAGCTCGCTTCTCATTTCGTCGAAGCCTGTGATAAGAGCCTGAAGCTCTGCATCGTTGTCGTTTGCCTGCTTAGCAAGTGAATAAGCGATATAGCGGTCGTCGTTCTGAAGAGCCTTTCCGAGCTCTCTTGTCATTTCTATAATATCCATTTAAAATTCTCCTTTAATATTTTTATCAGCGTATAAGATCGAGGTAAAGACCGGTCTTTTCCTCGTATGATCCGTCCGAGTGGTATACGTATGAAGTTATCTCACTGTTTGCGTCGAATCTCCATGCACCTACGAAGTCCATACGCTTTATGCCCTTTTCTTCAAGGACTTTATCGTAGGTATCGTCATCGTTTTCCAGTGTGAAATCATAGTGGTCGGTCTGTTCCAGAGTGCCGTTTATCCAGTCGCAGTACATGATGCTTGCCGAACCCATATGTCCCCATAACAGGACGAATTTGCCTGTGTTTTCATCATAGCAGAAGCTTGTATGTCCGCCGCCGAAGATGCCGAGATCCTTGAGCTCACATTCCTCATCAACAGTGTAGATGTGGATCTGATAGTCAGCCTCGCAGGTGCCGTACTTGAACAGTAACTCGGGAAGACCGTCCGCATCAAGGTCACGTAGCGCATATTCTATGCTTGCGGTTCCGTTGTTATCGTTTCCGACCTCTTCAAAAACACGGCTGACCTCAGCCTGATACAGCGCAGGGTACATATCCATTCGTCCGCCAGCGGAAACATTACCGTCAGGTTCAGTCGGTTCAGTTTCGGTCACGTCAGGTGAGGTCTCTGCTTCGGACGAAGTCTCTGCTTCTGTAACGGTTTCTTCGGATGAAGCTGTCACGTTCGATGCAGCGGACTGTGAACTTTCGGAAGAAGAGGAGTTCACTGTTCTTCCGCAGCCTGTCATTATAACAGTTGTAAAGCACACAAGTGCCAGAAATTTCTTCATTTTATGCGTTTCCTTTCTTTATGCGACCTGTAACAGCCCAGTTCATAGCGTCTGTTATCTCGACATCCACGAACTGTCCGATAAGAGAAGGATCTCCCTCGAATTCAACGATGATGAATTCGTTGCTTTTACCTGTAAGGAAACCCTGCTTTTTCTTTGAGACATCGTCCGCCAGAACACGCATAGTCCTGCCGATGAAGCGTTTATAGTGCTCTGTGGATATCTCACGCTGGACTTCAAGGAGCTTACGCATACGCAGTCCCTTTTCCTCATCGGTCACGGGATCGGGCATCTCGGCAGCTTTAGTGCCTGAGCGTTTGGAGTAAATAAAAGAGTAGATATTGTCATACCGCACTCTTTTTATTATATCAAGAGTAGCCTGAAAATCATCATTTGTTTCATCAGGGAAACCAACGATGAGGTCGGTCGTAAGTGAGAAATCGGGATCGATACTGTAGATATAGTCCACGGTCTCGAGGTACTTTTCGGCAGTATAGCGGCGGTTCATGCGCCTGAGAACGTCACTGCTTCCGCTCTGTACGGGAAGATGCAGGTGCTTTGCCACCTTATCGCAGGCAAATATAGTGTCGATAAGTTCTCTTGAAGCGTCCTTCGGATGAGAGGACATGAAACGTATGATGAAGTCGCCCTCGATATCGTTGAGACTTCTGAGAAGCTGAGGAAAGCTTATAGTGTCGTCAAGGTCGTTGCCGTAGGAATTGACATTCTGTCCAAGAAGCATTATCTCCTTGTAGCCGCTGCGGACGAGTCCCTCAACTTCGGAAATGATATCCTCGGGACGTCTGCTTCGCTCTCTGCCGCGGACATGGGGAACTATACAGTAGGTGCAGAAGTTGTTGCATCCGAACATTATCGGCACGGATGCCTTGAAGGGACTTTCTCTCACCTGTTCCACCTCTGCGGAGAAATCGTCATATTCCGCTATATCGGCGGCAAATTTCCTGCCGTGGAGCACTTCGAGAAGGAGCTTCGGCAGAGCATTTATCGCGGAAGTTCCCACTACCAGTTCAACCTGCGGATAGGAGCGCTTTATTTTCTCGGCAATATGGCTCTGAGCTGTCATGCAGCCTGCAACGCCGATAATAAGCGAAGGTTTCAGTTCTTTCAGTTTTTTCATGCTTCCGATGATGCCGAAAACTCTGTCCTCGGCGCTTTCACGGACAGCACATGTGTTGAGTATGATAAGGTCAGCTTCGTTTTCGTTATCCGTGAAGCTGTAGCCTATTTTTTTTAGAACGCCTTTTATCTTTTCTCCGTCCGAAACGTTGAGCTGACATCCGAAACTTCTTACATAGGCGAGTTTCTGTCCGCCTGACAGCAATTCGGACAGTTCGTTTATGATAAGGGTATTGTCGTTAAGGATAGCGACCACTCCTTTATTTATTATTCCTCATTTAGTTTTCCGCATTATAACAGGCGATTAGTGCGTACTTATTAATTATAACATATTTTATATCCCGTTTCAAGCGTTAGGGCAAAAAAATGCGTATATACAAGACAAAAGGGACACTTCTGAATCATTGAAACAGAAGCGTCCCGAAAAAACAAATTGTCAGATCGTTATCAGAACTTGAAAGAAACGGGCAGACGTGATACGATCTGTGCATCGTACTGCTGTATAGTCATGGCGTCCATAGCTGATATACCGCCGCCGAATTCGTATACATCTCCGTTATAACGAGCCTGTTTTGAAAGAGGATACTTTGATGCATTGGCAACGTACTGGAGTATAGCAAGCGCATCGTTGAGAGCGACATTTCCGTCGAGAGTTGCATCGCCGGGCTTATACTTGAACCAGTCGAATTTGTCATCTTCGGGAGCAGGTGCGGTCGGCGGAGGAGGTGCTGTAGGCTGAACAGGCTCTGGTGCTTTTGTGGTGGTAGTAGCTTTTACAGTGGTAGTTGTCGGCTTAACTGTTGTGGTAGTAGTTGGCTTTGTTGTAGTTGTTGTGGCTTTTGTGGTGGTAGTAGTGACCACAGGTGCCTCTATAGCAGTATATTCGAGTTTGTATTTAGTCGCGAATTTTGCTGCAAGTGAATCTTTGGGAGCATATATCTTTGCTGAGGATATAGTATCTTTAGTTCCGATTATCTCTGTATTCATGCCGCTTACGTACAGTTCTCTCAGGCCTGAGTTTTCAAAGGCGTGATTGCCTATGAACTCACAGCAGGCAGGGACCTTTATCCTTGATATTGAACTGCAGCTGACAAAAGCGTAAGCCGCAATATATCTGATGCCGTTGGGGATATTTATCTCGGAAAGACTGCTGCAGTTTGCGAAAGCAACTCGTCCTATGGAGGTCACACTTTCGCTGAGGACAACTCTGTGTATCTCCTGACGCTGATTATACCACGGAACATATTCTGCAGTATCCCATGTATACATATCTCCTGAACCGGATATGGTAAGTGTGCCGCCGCTTAGCTCCCATGTCAGGTTTTCACCGCATTTTCCTGAGGCTGCCGTATTTACGGAATCTGCCGCAAGCTGAGGCATGTCTAATTCTGCATTTGCAGACATAGGAGAAATAGTCATAGTTATCCCGAGCGCTGCTCCTAACAGGAGTGATATTGTACGTTTAAACATATTGATTATCCTTTACTATTGAAATAGTCTTCCCCAAAACCCCCTTCAATAAATACATTATATAACAAAATATACAGAATGTCAACAATTTCTTTGAAATTTATTCGGAATTTTTTGTGAAAATAAAAACACTCCAGCCGATAACAGTGGAGTGTTTTTGTGCAAATTATAAAAATTACCTGTTATAGTATATTGTTTGGACGTTTTACGTCTTAATAATTAAGAAATAGCCTGTAAATTAAATAGCTGACAGCTTATTTCAGGTCTTCAAGATATGATTCCGGAAGAGAAGTAAGCAGCTTGGCATCATACTTCTGTATGGAAAGTGCATCCATAGCGGTTATACCGTCTCCCTTGCAGTAAACATCTGCATTTTCCACTCCCTGAGGACTTATTTCATATTTCTTGCTGTTAGCCACATGCTGAAGTATGAGAAGTGCATCCGCAAGCTCGACTCTTCCGTTTGCGTTGGCATCACCTGCAAGATATGCTCCTTCGGTTGCCGAGACTGTAGTTGGTTCAACAGCTGATGTTGTGATAGTTAATGTAGTTGTAACAGGTTCGGTAGTTGTTGCAGGTATAGTTGTTGTAGCCGGGAGCGTTGTAGTGGTTATTGTCGTAGTAGCAGGACTGGCAGAAGTTGTTGTTGGAATTTCTGTTACAGTCGTTGTTACAGGCACTGCTGTAGTAGTCACAGGTACGGTAGTTGTTGTAACAGGAGCCGAAGTAGTAGTAGTTAATGTAGTTGTAACAGGTTCGGTAGTGGTTGCAGGTATAGTTGTTGTAGCCGGAATTGTTGTAGTGGTTATTGTAGTGGTAACAGGCTTGGTGGTAGTTGTTGTAGGTATTGTTGTTACAGCTGTTGTTACAGGCGCTGTTGTAGTAGCAGGTTCTGAAGGTGCGGTTATCGGAGAGAAGCTAAGCTTGAATCTATTTGCATATTTTTCTGCCTTTGAGCCTTCAGGCGCATATATCGCCGCATTGTTAACTGTAGTTGCTTTATTGACTATTTCTGTATTTGCACCTTCTATCACTATAGACTGAAGTCCCGAATCCATAAAAGCCGAACCTCCGATAGTTACAACTGATGCAGGTATGGTTATCGTGTGAAGCGATGTACACTTATGGAACGAATAGGCTGCAATCATTGTAACTGTAGATGGTATTTGGATGCTTGACAGGTTTGTGCAGCCCGAAAAGGCACATCTTCCTAATTTTGTCAGGCCTTCACTTAGTATGATATTGTTTATTTCTGATGCACGGTCATGCCACGGAACGTACTCTGCCGTCTCCCAAAGGTACATATCTCCCGAACCCGAGATAGTTAGAGTGCCGTCTTTGAGAGTCCATGTAAGGTTATCTCCGCACTTTCCGGAATCGGCAGTATTCAGGCTGTCAGAAGCGGAAATGTGATCGGTGAGGTTTGCAGCCGAAACAGGAATATTAGCGGCAGCAGAGGCAATAAGTGCAGAACAAAGCACTGCGGGTAAAAGAATTTTTTTCATATTTTTCTCCTTTACATAATATTATTTGCCGTATATTGGCAAATAATATTATACATCATAATAGATTTCAAGTCAATAAACATTAAATAAAAAATAAAGCGCCCCTGAGGACGCTTTAGTATTATTCATCATTATCATCATAGAAAACGTTGTATGTCACAGCACGGTGACTGTAGGTGCTGAGCACGAGGCCGATGACAACGTACATTGAAAGCATGGCAGTACCGCCGCCGCTGAGGAAGGGAAGCGGAACACCGATAACAGGGGCAACTTTCAGTACCATGCCGATATTCATAAGGCAGTGGGTGAAGAAAAGACCGAAAGCTCCCATGCAGATGAACCTGCCGAGACGGTCGCGTGTAATACGGCTGTCTGCGAAGACCTTAAGGCAGATATAGGCGAGGACAATGAGTACGCCCAGAGAGCCTATGAAGCCGAAAACCTGTCCAACATGAGCGAAAATGAAATCGTTGTGAAGCTCGGGGACGTATATATATTCATCCGAGTTTGCGAAGAGTCCCTTGCCGAAAACACCGCCTGATTTTATCGCAGCAAGTCCGAGGTCCTGTTGATACTCTATGTTTTCGGGATCGGTGCCGGGGTGGAAGAGTATCAGGATACGTTCCTTATGGAACTGGCTGAGGAAATTGAACCACATGACTGCTACGACTCCCGCAATTGCAAAAGGAGCGATAGCAAGGTACTTCCACGATATCTTGGCGGATATCAGCATGAATCCGAAGATAGCCGCGAAAACGATAGCTGTACCGTAGTCGCCCTGCAGTCCGACGATACCGATAGGTATGCCGCCGTGAAGCAGAAGAAGGAGCATGTGGAGCGGTTTGTTCATATCCTCCTCATCCTTGGAAAGGTGGTAGGAGAATGTAAGTATAAAGGCAATTTTCATGATCTCCGAAGGCTGCATACTGATACCGAAGATCTTGATCCAGCCCTGGTCGTCGGCGCCTTCACGCTGATAACCGAGCGATGTGAAGGTCAGAGCCACGAAGCCGATAGAGACAATTGCGAAAAGCGGCCAGAATTTTACCAGCTTGCGGTAATCTATGAATGATATTATAAAAGCGGCGAATACACCCATTCCCATAGAGACGAGCTGGGTTATCCAGTAGCTGTTTCCGACGCCTTCTATCTCGCTGATACCGCTTCTTGCTATCGAGTAGATGAGAAGCGTACTGATAGTGGCACATATTGTTACAGCAAACAACAGACCTATATCTACACTGTGTTTGCTGACAGATAGTTTTTTAAAGACCGAACTCATTTTTACCTTCCTTTTTGTTCTTTTTTTCTGTGTTATAGTTCAGACGTTGAGCTGAGTGCTTCCGTCGGACCAGTATTTCCTGTCGAGACTGCGGTACTGCGCAGCAGCGGCGATATGGGGACGGTGTATAACTTCGGAGCCGTCAAGGTCTGCGATAGTTCTTGCAACTTTAAGTATCCTGTCATAGGCACGGGCACTCAGTCCGAGGCGGTCGAATACGCCTTTCAGCATCTGTTCTGCGCTGTCATCCATAGGACACATCTCCTGAAGCCTGTCGGGAGAGATAAGTGCATTGCAGGTTATGGAAGTACCCTTGAAGCGTTCTGTCTGTATTTCTCTTGCGGCAGTTACACGCTTGCGTATCTCTGATGAGGGTTCTTCATGAGCTTTTGAGGAAAGATCCTCGAACTCCACGGGAGCTACCTCAATATGCAGGTCGAAGCGGTCCAGCAGAGGACCTGATATCTTTGAAAGATAGCCTGCGACTTTTTTAGGTGGACAGATGCATTTTCTCTTTGGATGACCGAAATATCCGCAGGGACACGGGTTCATAGCGCCAATCAGCATGATAGTGCAGGGGTAGGTCACAGTGCCGGAAGCTCTTGCGATAGTAACCTTTCTGTCCTCAAGGGGCTGACGCAGTATCTCCAGTGTACGGCGGTCGAATTCCGCAAGCTCGTCCAGAAAGAGGACGCCGTTATGGGCGAGTGAGACCTCTCCGGGATGAGGTACAGTACCTCCGCCTGCAAGACCTGCGGAGGAGATAGTGTGGTGAGGCGCTCTGAAGGGACGCTTTGTTATTATCGGTTCATTGGGATCAAGAAGTCCCGAAATTGAGTGTATCTTAGTAGTTTCGAGAGCTTCCTCGAAGGTCAGGGGAGGAAGTATCGAAGGGATGCGTTTTGAGAGCATGCTCTTTCCGCTTCCGGGAGAGCCTATCAGCAGGGCGTTGTGACCGCCTGCGGCAGCTATCTCCAGTGCTTTTTTAGCGGACTGCTGACCGCGTACATCGGCGAAATCGAGTATCTCGTTATAAGCGGCATCAGGCGGAGCGTAGTGGGTACAGGGAGTCATAAGTTCCTCTCCGCGGAAGTGGCGGATAAGCTCTTCTGCGGTACTTACAGCGTAAATGTCGATACCGTCGATGACCGAAGCCTCCGAGGCATTATCGGCAGGTACGAAAACCGACTTCACACCTGTTTCCTTTGCCAGCATCACCATGGGGAGAACGCCGTTTATCCTGCGTATATCTCCGTTAAGGGAGATCTCGCCGATGAATGAACAGCCTTCGGGGATATCGTCTATCATACGCATTGCACGGAGTATAGCCATGAATATAGCCATATCGTGTACCGAACCGCTCTTTTTTGTGTCGGCAGGAGCGAGATTTACCATTACAGAAGCCACAGGAAAGCTGATGCTGCAAGCTCTCAGGGCGGAGCGTATCCTTTCACGGCTCTCACGCACGACCGCATCGGGCAGTCCCACGATGTCGAACTGCGGATTACCGCGGCTTATATCTATCTCAACGTCAACGTTGAATGCATTCAGACCGAAAAGTCCGAGACTTGAAACTTTTGCGAACATATAATACCCTCCTGTCAGTATAGAGAGGAAACGTCATCGCTTCCGCCTTCGGGGATGAAGGAATCGCCGTTATCATCGTACATCTCGTTGGGAAGCACTGTAGGCAGGTCGTCCATATCATCCATGTAAGCTGTGGTGCGCTTGCTGTAGCTGTCAGAAGCAGCATGTGATGTTTCTGAAGCGCTGAAAGACGGACGTTCCCTGTCCGGGGAAGCCGGGTAAGCTCCGCGGCTTTTTTCGTAAGCGTCCTTCGTATATCTTGAAGAGTAGGTAGGATGCTCCATATACTCTGTATAGTGTATACTGAAATGGGGATAGCCCTCTGTGTGCTTAAGAGTCTCGTAGTCTGATGAGTCCTTCAGGGCGTGACGGCAGAAGATAACTCCTAACAGACCTGTGAAAAAAGTTATCACGCATCCGGGGATAGTGCCTGTGAAAAGACTTGCACCTGTGATAATAATGTATATCATCAGCAGTACCGCATCAAAGGACTTGTTCTTTCCGAAACCGAGTGCGGCAAGAAGCGACATACCTACGATCTCGACACATTGTATGAATATCGGCAAAAGCTCCGCCTGACTTCCGAAAAGTGACGGCAGCCACGAAAATACAGGCATTTCAATTCCTGTAAAAGAAAAGATTATGAGTATCAGTCCCGAGACAAGTGTATATCCCAGAATGACAGAGCTTCTATGTTCGATCTCGGTCTTTTTTCCGAGACAGGCAGCATAATGGCTGTGATCAGGTCTTTCTTCTATTGTGGTATCTGTCTTCAAGTCAGCACCTCCTGCACATAAATCAACACATCTATTATATCATCTTTTGGACAGATTGTAAATAGTGTATCATCAATAACCGTCGCAAGACTGTTATTCAGCTATTCGTAGAGCTTCACTATGCTGTCCGAAAGCTTTTCAATAAGCTGCATAACGGGACGTATGCCCTGATCGCAGAACCGCATGTAGGTGTAGTAGCCGCCGCATATAAGATAGGTCATCATCATATTCTGTTCCATATCGGGGACGTAGTCGGGGTAGGCAGTACGTATGACGGCAGTAAGCTCCTCCGAGAAAAGAGTGACGAAATTACTGCTGCGGCTGCCCTCGAAAAGTAGCTTGATAAGCTGTTCGTTTGCGGCGAGGGAGTCGCTCATTTCCTTGATGAAGCGGCGTGTATCGCGGAAAACATCCTCGGGGTGCTGAATGCCGTTCATGCAGGACCTTACAACGTCACGTTCGAGATTTTCCGAGAGGTCGTAAATATCATGGAAGTGGAGATAGAAGGTAGCTTTGTTTATTTCTGCAAGTGCGGACAGTTCTTTGACGGATATTTTTTCCACAGGCTTTTTCGAGCGGAGCTGAAGAAAGGCGTTGATGATGCTTCTTCTTGTTTTGTGAGTACGCAGATCCATAGATATCTCCTTTTTCGACAATTTTAAACATGTGTCTATTAATAGACTGATGTTAAAGAATGACCATTGATTTATCCGCCTTAACACATATAATAAAGGTATAAGGCGGTTATTGACTACACATTAATTATATATCATGATGTCTTTAATGTCAATTTTTTTGCAGGATGCCGCCGTGACAGGAGTGATGAGATGGATATATACGGCTTTTACAAGGGCGAGGCTTTCTCCGCATACAAGTACCTCGGCGCACATATAACTGCTGAGGGCGTTGTTTTCCGCACCTATGCTCCGAACGCTTCAAGAGTATCGGTTATAGGCGATTTCAACGGCTGGGACGATACTCCCATGAAACCCGTGGCGGACGGACGTTTCTATGAGATACTATGCCCCGATGTTACCGAAGGTATGCGCTATAAGTATCGTATATACGACAGACAGGATAATTTCATCGACCACTGCGATCCCTACGGCTTCGGCATGGAGGTGCGTCCCGGTACCTGTTCTGTGGTACGCAGTATAAGCGGATATCGGTTTTCGGATGAAAAGTGGCTATCACGCCGTTCGGACTGCCGTGACAAGCCGCTGAATATATACGAGGTGCATTTAGGCTCGTGGAAAAGAGTTTCGGACGAGGACGAGAACGGCTGGTATACCTATTCCGAAATAGCGGATATGCTGATAGAGCACGTTCTTGAATGCGGATATAACTATATTGAATTCATGCCTCTCAGCGAGCATCCTGCGGATGAATCCTGGGGATATCAGATAACGGGATTCTTTGCGCCGACTTCACGTTACGGAACTCCCGCACAGCTTATGGAGCTTATCGATAAATGCCACAGAAACGGCATCGGAGTTATCATGGACTTCGTACCGTTTCACTTTGCGGTGGATCACTATGCCCTTACCGAGTATGACGGTACTCGTCTTTACGAATTCCCCGATGACGAGGCGGCTTACAACGAGTGGGGAAGCAGGAACTTCATGCACTCAAAGGGGGAGGTTCGTTCCTTTTTGCAGTCCTCGGCTAATTACTGGCTGGAGGAGTATCATGTGGACGGACTTCGTATGGACGCGATACGCAATATGATTTATTGGAACGGCAAGGAATATCTCGGTGAGAACCGCTACGCAATACAGTTCCTTAAGGACATGAACAGCGGACTTAAAGCAAGGCATCCCTCTGTACTTCTTGCGGCAGAGGACTCATCATCATATCCGAAGGTCGCCGCACCTGTGTTTGACGGAGGACTTGGTTTCGACTATAAATGGGATCTTGGCTGGATGCACGATACGCTTGAATACTTCCAGAGCGCACCCATGTACAGGACAAGGGACTACCATAAATTGACCTTCTCCATGCTGTATTTCTACAACGAGAAGTACATTCTTCCCCTTTCCCACGATGAAGTAGTACACGGAAAAGCCACGATAGTACAGAAGATGAACGGACAGTACGAGGCGAAATTTCCGCAGGCAAGAGCTTTGTACATGTACATGATCGCTCACCCCGGCAAGAAGCTGAACTTCATGGGAAGTGAGTTCGGACAGCTAAGGGAGTGGGACGAAAAACGTCAGCAGGACTGGGATATGTTGAAATATCCCATGCACGATTCATTCATGGAGTATATCAAGCGGCTGAACTCCATATATCTTGAAAATACCGCACTTCATTACGACTATGATCCCACTAACTTCGAGTGGTCGGACTGCGTTTCCATTGACAGGTGCATGTATGCGATACGCAGGAAAAGTGCTGAAGGCGACATTCTTGCGGTGCTGAATTTCTCAGATTGGTACCAGTTCGATTACACGGTAACGATAGGCGATGAATACGAAGCGGAGCTTCTTCTGGATTCGGACGATCAGCTTTACAGCGGAACTACTCCACATGGCGAAACGAAGTTTTCTCAGGAGGGCGGAGTTCTGGAAATGGATATACCGCCGTTCAGCGGAAGAATGTTCCTACTGAAAAAATAAGATGCGGGGCTTTGCCCCACACCCCACCAGAGGCTCTGCCTCTGGACTCCGCTAAAGGGTTGTAAAACCCTTTAGAATCCCGAAAAAAAGC
>AUXO011568472.1_pt1 | contig 29513 bp, 18 predicted proteins | sample 768731 | NCBI WGS metagenome assembly AUXO01 (sample SAMN02715735, study PRJNA202380) | gut metagenome | biome: sheep rumen | host: Ovis aries | place: New Zealand: Palmerston North
GCCGCATTTAACTCATTCGACGAAAGCTTTATAGTATCCTTAGCTTTCTTGCCTGCCGCTACATCGCATGAGAAAATGTCAAAGATCATATAATCATTAACTATAGTTGCATCACACTGGATTATGATATTTTTATCTGTTGTATTTTCAATCTCAACATCAATACCATATCCCCAGATCTTGTCATTTTTGATTCCCTTGGCGATACATTTCACTCCGTCTGCATCAAAAAGCGTCATTTCGTTTATAGTCGGTTCATTATTCTTCTGTGTTGATGCCTCGGATGCTGAAGATGATTTCTGCGTTTCTGTTCCCAGTTCAGTCTTCTCCGGTCTCTCAACGCTAACTATATCATCTTTATCTTTTTTATTGGTTCCGGCTGCCCCCGCTCCTCCTAACACAATAATTATTATCAGCCAGAACCATATTTTTTTATAAAATGGTTTCTTCATATATCCTACCTCACTTTCTGTTTGTTTTCTTACTTAATCTTACACCATTCCCAATTATTTTTGGTATGCACGGTGCATACAAACAGAAAAAAACCGTGCAGGTTTCGCCCTTATGGCGATTCCCGCACGGTCATCACAATATAATAAGCCTATTTAAATAAACCACTTTATATTAAACTGTCTGATCACTCTTCATTTGGCATCTTCCAACCAAAATGATTTGTGTGAAGAAGCTGCTCTGAAAGCTCGCCTACAGGCTCTCCCAGGAACTCTTCATAAAGCTTCTTGATATCAGGATTTTCATGGCTGTAACGAAGCTCCATCTTCTCATCAATGTCATGGAGATGCTGTCCACGACTGAAACGGCGATCGATATCATCCTTATGAACAGGCTGTCCGCCACCGCCGGAGCATCCGTTAGGGCAAGCCATGATCTCAACGAAATCATACTTAACCTGTCCCTTTACGATAGCACGGCAGAGCTTATCAGTATTTGCAAGTCCACTGGTAACAGCGATACGAACCTTTGTACCGTTAAGATCATATTCAGCCTCTCTCCAAGGCTTGTCGCCTGCTTCGCTGCTGCTGATCTCATGAAATGCTGACGGATCCGGCTTCTGTCCTGTTACAAAGAATGCTGCAGAACGAAGAGCTGCTTCCATAACACCACCGGTAACACCGAAGATAACGCCCGCACCTGAGAAATCCTGCATAAGAGAATCAAACTCAGATTCTTCTATACGATCGATCGGTACGTTCTGTACCTTTGTAAGGCGCATAAGCTCACGGGTTGTAAGAACGATATCAACGTCCTTAACTCCATTTTTACCATACATTGTAGGAAGATCACACTCTGTCTTCTTAGCAACGCAAGGCATAACAGAAACTACGCAGATATTTTCAGGAGCAACTCCTATCTTCTCAGCGTAAAATGTCTTCATTATCGCACCGAACATCTGCTGAGGGCTCTTTGCTGTTGAAAGCTGTCCAACAAGCTCAGGATAATGAGTCTTAACGAAACGAACCCAGCCCGGGCAGCAGCTTGTGAACATAGGATACTTTGCAAGGTCTCCTGATGTAAATCTCTTGAGGAATTCTGTTCCTTCCTCCATGATAGTAAGGTCTGCTGAGAAGCAGGTATCAAATACATAATCAAATCCGAGATTTCTGAGTACGCCTGCAAGCTTCTTAACTGTAGCTTCCTCTGAAGTAAGTCCGCAGGATTCTCCCCATGCTGCTCTTACAGCAGGTGCAATCTGAACGATAGTTGTAATATTTGGATTCTCAAGAGCATACAGAACCTTCTCTGTATCATCTCTCTCACGAAGAGCGCCGACAGGACACTGAACTATACACTGTCCGCAGGCTGCACAGTCGGTCTGCTCGATCTTTCTGTTGCCTGATACGCCTACTCTTGTTCTTCCACCGGTACCGATGAGATCCCAGATCTTTACGCCCTGTACCTTCTCGCATACAGATACGCAGCGCATACACTTTATACATTTCTTTGCATCACGGATAAGAGGAAATTCTCCGTTCCACTCTGCAAGCTTACCCTCAGGAAGATCCATCGGATAAGGATTCTCTATAAGATTAAAATCTCTTGCCAGTGACTGAAGCTGACAGTTGTCATTTCTTGCACACATTGCGCAGTGTCCGTCATGCTGGCTCATAAGAAGGCTGAGGTTTGTCCTGCATGCGCTTCTTACACGAAGTGAATTTGTGATGATGTTCATTCCTTCCTGAACCTTTGTGATACATGAAGGAACAAGCTTGTCCTCACCCTCTATCTCAACGCTGCAAAGTCTGCAGGCGCCGATTTCATTGATCTCCTTAAGATAACAGAGGTGTGGGATTTCTATTCCGGCTGACTCTGCAGCAGCCATAATGGTTGTTTCTTCCGGAACATTAACCGGCACATGATTGATCGTTACATTTACCATTCCTGCTTCCTCCCTCCTCTGAATAAGCCGTAGCCGAATCTGTCGCATCTGAGACAGCGGCTGCACTCCTGATGAGCCTCTTCACAGCTCATTCCGTTTGTTACAAGGCCAAAGTCGCCAGAGATATTCTCAATGTCTCTGCTGGTCTGCGATACACGTCCGCATGGCGGAGCGTTGTTAAGGTGTGGTTCCGGAACAGGAATATCTTTAAGTATCTTATGATCAAATCCAAGGAAGCTGTCAATGTTGTCTGCAGCAACCTTACCTGCAGAAACTGCAAGGATAACAGTTGCAGGACCTGATACAGCATCACCGCCGGCGAATACATTTCCGCTTCCCGGTACAAAGCTTGAAAGCTCTGCCTGAATAGCGCCGCGGCGTGTCTTCATTCCGCTCTTCTCAAATGGCTGAGAATGGATAGACTGTCCGATAGCAACTACAATATAATCACAAGGGATCCTTACAAGATCCTTATCTGCCTTTGCTACAGAAGGACGTCCGTCGCTTCCTACCTTGCTGATGATCTGTGGCTGTACATGGATAGCTACAGCATTTCCTTCAGCATCAAGCTCTATATGATCCGGTGCGTGAAGCGTGAGAAGCTCTGCTCCTTCCTTCTCTGCATCACGGATTTCTTCTTCAAGTGCTGTCATGTCATCAACACGTCTGCGGTAAACGCAGGTAACGTGTGCTGCACCGAGACGAAGGCTTGTACGTGTAGCGTCCATGGCAACATTTCCGCCTCCGACAACTACAACACGCTTGCCTGAAAGATCAGGTCCGCTGCCTTCTCCGACGCTTCTAAGCATCTTAACTGCGCTGACTACATTTGGTGCCTGCTCTCCTTCGATTCCGAGCTTTCTGTCATCATGCGCACCTATGGAAATGTAAACTGCGTCATATTCTGCCTTAAGTGCTTCAACAGTAATATCATCACCGATATTTGTATTAAGCACTGTCTTGACGCCTGTATTTAAAATGTACTTTATATCTCTGTCAAGTATATCCTGAGGAAGTCTGTAATCAGGAATACCGTAACGAAGCATACCTCCAAGCTTTGGACGCTGCTCGTATACAGTTACTTCGTGACCCATAAGCTGAAGGAAATATGCCGCTGTAAGTCCGCCAGGACCTCCACCGACAACTGCAACCTTCTTGCCTGTTGGCTCTGCTATGGTCGGAAGAATCTTATCCTCCGAATGATCAACGGCATATCTCTTGATGCCGCAGATATTTACAGCATCATCAACCATATGACGTCTGCATCTTGCTTCACATGGATGCTCGCATACGTAGCCGCATACTGAAGGGAAAGGATTGTCCTTTCTGATAAGGCTTACTGCCTCTTCATTTTTGCCGGCCTTTACAAGAGCAATATATCCAGGAATATCCACATGTGCCGGACAGGCTGTCTGGCATGGGATTGTCTGCTCAAGTCCATAGTTGCAGGTTCCGCTTTCGATGTGCTGTATAAAATCATCACGGAAGCCCTTAATACCGCGAAGTACCATCTCCGCAGATTCATATCCTATAGCACAGTCTGCAGTATCTCTTATCACCGTTGCAGTGTGCTCAATAAGCTGAATGGTGTCCATATCAGCAGTACCGTCAAGTATAGATTCGAGGAGCTTTTCAATCTGTCCGAGTCCAACACGGCATGGTACACATTTACCACAGCTCTGTGAATGACACATTCTCAAAAAGCTGAGCGTCATGTCTACAGGACAAAGTCCTAGCGGACTAGATGAAACACGGCGTTCGATGTCTCTGTAAAGACCATCCAGCACCTTCTGCCCCTGCACAGGTGATTCAATCTTTAATCTTTCCATTGTTCCTCCCTTTATTAGTTCCCAGTCAATCTGATATTACCATGAGGAAAGATTGTAAGCGTTTACATTTTGCTCATCAATATATCCTCATCTTTTCCGCACGCTTTAAATGTAAGCGTTTACATTATAACCTTTACAGTATAATATTTCAAGCATTAATTTAAACAATATATAATAATTTTGCCGTTTCTGTCAGAAAGCCTTAAAGCTGCGTAAGTTGAAAGGTACTGTAGACACAAAAATTAATAAATGCTATAATCATACTCACTAAAAAAAGGCGGATAACAAAATGTGGATAGCAGATAACTGGAAAGATTATGAAATATTAGATACATCATCAGGCGAAAAGCTTGAGAGATGGGCAGACTATATACTGCTCCGTCCGGACCCGCAGGTTCTCTGGAACACACCAAAGCGGATAAAGGAATGGAAGAAGCTGAACGGTCATTATCACAGAAGTGAGAAAGGCGGCGGAAGCTGGGAATTCTTCGACCTTCCGGAGGAATGGACGATAAACTACTCTCTTCCCGAGATTGCCGGAGACAAGGCTCACAGCGAGCTTACCTTCCATCTGAAACCATTTTCTTTTAAGCATACCGGTCTCTTCCCTGAGCAGGCAGTAAACTGGGACTGGACCTACAGCCTTATCAGAAAAAGGATCAATGAAACAGGAAAAAATGTTAAAGTCCTCAACCTCTTTGCTTACACAGGCGGTGCTACTCTCGCGGCAGCTGCTGCAGGTGCAGCCGTTACCCACGTCGATGCGTCAAAGGGCATGGTAGGCTGGGCAAAGGAAAATGCAGCCTCATCCGGACTTTCGGACGCCCCTATACGGTGGCTTGTCGATGACTGCAAGAAATTTGTTGAGAGGGAAATACGAAGAGGCAACCATTACGATGGCATCATCATGGACCCTCCTTCATACGGAAGAGGTCCTAAGGGCGAGATCTGGAAGATGGAGGACAGCATCTACGAGCTGGTCCAGCTGACAGCAAAGCTTCTCTCTGATGATCCACTCTTCTTCCTTATCAATTCATATACCACAGGTCTTGCACCTTCCGTACTGACATACATTATGTCAACCGAAATAATTCCGGAGCACGGCGGCAGTGTTGAAAGCAGTGAGATCGGTCTTCCGGTCACAGCTACAAATCTTGTACTTCCTTGCGGTGCCAGCGGAAGATGGCAGAAATAAAATATTATTGAAAAGTTTTTTTGCAATTCTTTTCATAAACGTAAATAGTGCCCCGGTGGGTCCGTTCAGTTGTATTTCTCTACAAATGAGTGAACCCACCGGGGCACCTTATTTAAAATATTTCAAGGTAATGCTCTTACCATACTCTCTCTTCGATAGGAAGATATTCTTTATGTTTTCCGACATACTTATATGCCGGTCTGATGATCTTACCGTTATTTACCAGCTCTTCTATTCTGTGAGCTGACCATCCCGGAATACGTGCTATAGCAAAGATAGGTGTGAAAAGCTCCATAGGGATCTTAAGCATTGTATATACAAAGCCGCTGTAAAAGTCTACATTTGCACAGACAGGCTTCTGCATATTTCTCTTCTCCATGATAAGCTCTCTTGCAATATTCTCCACTCTCTCATAGAGCTCGAATTCCTTTGTCATTCCCTTCTCTTCAGAAAGCTTTCTTGCAGCATCCTTAAGGATGACAGCTCTCGGATCTGAGATTGAATAAACCGCATGGCCCATACCATAGATAAGTCCCGAACCGTCAAAGCCCTTCTTGTCAAGGATATCATTCAGATAATTCTTAAGCTCCTTCTCGTTCTCCCAGTCTGATACATGAGATTTGATATCTCCGAACATCTGCTGAACCTTAAGGTTAGCACCACCGTGTCTAGGTCCCTTCAGTGAACCGAGTGATGCAGCTACTGCCGAATATGTATCTGTATGTGAAGATGTAACAACGTGTGTTGTAAATGTAGAGTTATTTCCGCCGCCGTGATCTGCATGAAGCACGAGACAGATATCAAGAACCTTGGCCTCAAGATCAGTATATTTTGTATCTGATCTGAGCAGTCTTAAAATATTCTCTGCTGTCGAAAGATTTGGCTTCGGTCTGTGAATTATAAGGCTCGAATCAAGGAACTTATGTCTGTAGCTCTGATATCCGTAAGCTGCAATAAGCGGGAATCTTGCTATAAGTCCGAGGCACTGCTCAAGTACATGTCTTACCTCGATATTGTCCGGATCTCTGTCGTAAGAATAAAGAGTAAGCACGCATCTCTGCATCGTGTTCATTATATTTGCACTAGGAGTCTTCATGATAACATCTCTGTTGAAGTCTGTCGGAAGCTCTCTCAGCTCACCTATAACATCCATGAACTCCTTAAGCTGCTGCTTGGTAGGAAGCTCACCGAAGAGAAGAAGGAAAACTATCTCCTCAAAACCTCTCTTGGTTCCCTTGAAACCACCGATAAGATCAGCTATCTCGTATCCCTGATAATACAGTTCGCCCGGAATTGCAATACGCTGTCCGTTCTCTTCCTTAAAGCCTGTAACATCTGAAATCTCTGTGAGACCTGTAAGAACTCCTTTACCATTGGAATCTCTCAGTCCTCTCTTAACGTCATACTTTGAATACAGTCTCTGATCTATCTTACCCGAATCCGCGCAGAATTCGACATATTTATCAACCAGCTTATTGAAGTCTTCATTACTGAACATAAGTTAAGTCTCCTTTGTCTCTTTATCTACTTGCTTTTTGTCCGGTTCAAAATCTATGATACACCTTTCAAATGCATTTATTACTTTGGTATCTTTATATGAGTACTGCTGAACGTACTGTCTGCCATAGGTTCTGTGAACATGTCCGTGGATGAAAAGCCCCGGACTGTATTTGTCCAGTATCTTATAAAAGCACTGAAAACCTCTGTGCGGAAGATCCTCGCCGTCATGAAGATTATACGCAGGTGAATGTGTCACCAGAATATCCACTCCATGGTTTTTCATCAGCTTAAGCCTCATTTTTCTGACTCTTCTGGCCATATCCTTTTCGGTATACTGATGAAGAGATTCCTCGCCCATATTATACTTCATGCTTCCGCCAAGTCCAAGTATCCTTACACCCTTGTAATTATATATCTTATCCTCGATACATTCACATCCATCCGGTGGTATCTTCTCATATTTATAGTCATGGTTGCCGTGAACATACAGGACCGGACACTTTGCATAGGTTGCAAGAAATGAGAGATAGTGCGGATCAAGGTCCCCTGCGGATATTATAAGATCAATCCCTTCCAGCTTGCTCTTCTCAAAAAAATCCCAGTAAAATTTAGATTCCAGATCCGCTACTGCCAGTATTCTCATCGTCCTTTAATACACCCTTAAGCTCAACGATTCCTCTCGCTCTTTCCTTGAGACTGTCTATAACCGGTATTATTCCATCCACGTTCTCAACAAGCCAGTCCATAGTCATTATCTCTTCCGGAGGCATGAGCCTTCCTTCCCCATTTTTCTCTTCTCCGTCCTGTCCGATAATACTTCCATAGAACGGAGCAAAGCTTCCATCCGTGATCATACCCTTGATCGTTTTTACCAGTCTTCCGATTCCATCAGGAACCTTATTAGACAGTATCAGATCTATAACCCCTGCAGAAAGGCCCCACCAGTAATTGATAGGAATTCCTGCATTTCCGCTGTCCGTATCATCCCATGAATCATTCATGATATAACGGACAATTCTTTCATATAATACGCCCCAGTTATATACCGGCATGGCTATATTCTCAGGCTCTCCCGCAGAAAGCTTATACATACCGAATCTTCTGGATGCATTTCTCGGAGTGATCATATCCTGATCTGAGATATAATCAACGCCCGATTCAAAGAACTCCCTGTAAAGCTCGGATTTCTTACCATCCTCCTTAAGGGTCGTCCATTTAAGGCTTACCGTAGCGCGCGGATTGACCATTCTCGCCCCCATAGCAAATGCATTTATATTTGCTGTCATACCATATATCGGATAATCGGCAAGATAACCGAGCTTATCCGTTTCCGTAAGCGCTCCGGCTATCATTCCCGAAAGAAATTTTGCCTCATACAGTCTCGCATAATATGTTCTGATGTATCTGTGCGAGGTATTCAGTGAGCAGTTCAGTATCTTAACATTCGGATATTTAACCGCACACTTAAGGCTTGCATCGATAAGCTGTGAGGTTGTTGTAAAGATGACCTCGCACTTTTCCTTCTCGATCAGCTCTTCTATAGCAGCTATCGCCTCGTCCTCATTGCTTGCCGAGGTTATCTTGAGAGTCGATATCTTATCACCGAAAACCTCTTTCAAATGATTTCTTCCCAGCTCGTGAGTGTACAGGAAGTCTGAAGTCATAGGATCCCTGTCATAGATAAATGCAACCTTCAGCGGCTTACTTGCTGAGAAGTTCGGTGCAAACATCTGACCGAAGAGGGATTTCTTACCTTCCTCAGGAGGAGTAAGACTGATATCTAGCACCTCATTCTGATCCTTTGTAAGGTATTCCTCCCAGGTATTTGCAACCGCCCTCTTCATCTCTTCAGAAGACATATTTACTGCTTCATAAAAATCATAAACATCCAGGAAGGCAAGGAACGCATCGCCTGTAGTAATGTTCTCAAGCTTCTTGCCGCCCTTTGCATCAAAAGCCTCACGGAATTTGTAGAGCGCAGACATAAAGTTCTTCGTATCATCATCTGTCCATACAGATATATCCTCATCCCTGATGCTTCCCGGAGCGGTCAGTATATCTGTCCTGCCAATATTCTCAGGGTTTTCAGCGTTAAGTCTGTCATTCTGAGCCTTCTCTGCCTTTGACTTCATGACCTTCTCCATGATCTTCTGGAAGTTTCCTTCCTCAGTCATCCAGATGTCATTTATGCCTGTGACAGCGTTAAATTCCATAAATTCATAATATATTCTGATCTCTTTATCATCTGTCTTTCTCGGGATCTTACGTATAACCTCTGCAGGTATCTCAAGAGCGTCATAAAACTTCATGACACTGACACGCTTGTTGCCCTCGATGACATAGTAATAATTCAGATATTCGTAAACCTTGATCGGATCTCTGATGCCTTCATTCATCTGTGCATCGGCAAGAGCCGACCATTTATATGCAAATTCCGTCTTAAGCCCAAGGATAGGCATGAAATTGCTTGCGAAAGAATATGTTCTGCTCCTTGTACTTGTACCTACAACTCTGCTGAGCGGAATACGGATCACTCCCATATTCTTCTCCTGAAGGATATCATTTTCCTGAATTATCTCATCAAGAACAGGAAGGTACGGATGACGACCCTTCTGCAAAGCTGTCTTATATGCTCTAACTCCGTATTTCAGCGCTTTTTCGTATTCAATAATTGACATAAAGCGTCACCTCGTATAACTCTCCGGCTGTAAAAAGCCTTTACAATGCGGCGGTTTCGGTTTACCCGGCGCTGCCGCCTGATTATATCATTTATAGATTATGCCTTCCGCAAATTCCTTCTCAGATACACTGATCTCATTTGCAGAAAAGCCTGCTCTTCTAAGAATATCAAGGAGTTTTTCCTTATCTCCTTCTGTGCACGTCATTTTACCACTCTGTATCAAATAGTCAAGCTGTTCTTCGTAATTGATACAGTTCCTGAACTCCTTATCGCGGCGCTTAAGCTTCTTGATATATCTCATATATTTCATAATAAGCTTATCGCTGCTGCCTGCACGCGCATATAAAAATCTATACTTTATCACCGGATAGATAAATATCGCTCCAAAGATAAGCACACCAACGATAAATATAGTCATTACGACAACTGCAAGCTTTCTGATAAAGTTGTCATTGATACGGAAGTTGAAGCCTCCGCCATTCTCTACTTCTTCGTTACCGTCATCATTTCCTGAAATGGCTCTGCTGAACTCACTCCAGAAATCAACCAGATCATCCTCGCTGACTGCAGGAGTTGCCTCAACTACTGTCCAGCCCTTTCCGTCAATATATGCCTCAACCCAGGCATGAGCATCCGCGTCAGTAGCATTTACCGAGATAAGCGCTGTCTCACCGATAGCCGAATATCCGTTATAGTAATCACTGTACTCTGCATCATCTACAAGAACACCGTCTCTTGTCATCTGCTCATAAGATATAGCATATCCCTCGCAATATCTTGTAGGAATGCCGTAATATCTGAGTATCAGCGCAGTCGAGCTTGCGAAATGCGCACAGTAACCCTTCTTGTTCTTGGTAAGGAAATAATTAACAAAGTCTGATCTTCTCGGGGTTGCACCCGGTTTTATTGTGTAAGGTATATTCTCCTGGAAATACTCTTTAACCTGAGAGATTATCTCTTCAGAGCTTCCGTGGAAATTCCTTTGCTGACAGAAATCCTCTATAACATCTCTGTTGGCATCCGGTATCTCAAGGAATTCATCTCCGATCTCGACCTCCTCCAGATCATAATCAGTTCCATAGAACATCGGATAATATGTATATTCTTTTGTCTGTTCATAATAGACCATATTATTTGTATCATCAGAATAATACGGAAGATAAACTCCTGCCTGTGCGTCAACATTTGTTATAAGGAGCTTACCCTGTGCAGAATAATCCGCCTTATCCTCGTAAGCCTTCTTAAGTGCCTCTACCTCATTATGATTCTGCCCCTCAGGAGTTCTGTAATCCCTGTTCATCTTCCAGACATTCTGATACGGAACATAGGTGCTTCCGACAAACTGCTTAAGATAAAGCGTTTCGTAAGAATACGGCGTAAGCTGAACTGTAATATCTGTTTTATAGTCAAGACGGATGGATGATACGCCTCCGAGACGTCCTGTTGAAAGACCACCGTTATTTGCATAATAGTTAAAGAGTCCTTCGATACCGAGAGTAAAGAGATTTGCCATCGTATCGATCGTACTCTTCTTATATTTGTTATTGCCGTTACGGTCATAGCCTTCCTTCGGGACTATAATACTTATGACATTTACAAATATAAATACCAGAACAAAGCCGAAGATCATCATCTGTCTTAAGGCTTTATTATTCAGTCCGTAAGAGAGGCCGTCCTTTGCGTGATAGTATTTATTGTCTACTCTGTAAAGTCTGTAATGGCGTCCGGACCTGAGAAGATACGCCATAAGTATACCGCCGAGAAGCAGTATCGCATAAAACATATCCGGCTCAGATTCAAAATACACCGGTAAAAAGTTAAGTAAAATGACGATTATTGTTGCTACAAGATATCTCGCACGTCTTGAGATATAGTTATTTACAAGAATATTCAGCAGAAGGACCATAAAGACCACCACCACCGTTATGGCCGTATACCGGTCGGATATACGCTCGGTATAATGCTGGTAACCTTCAAGATTAAGGTATATGGAAGCCACGCTCATAACATCATTTACAACCGAATAAAATCCACTGTTTATATAATCCTTAAGCAGATACGCCGAAGCTGCAAAAAGCACGAAATATATCAGATATCCGATATTTTCTGTTGCATATCTGTAGTAAAGAACAGAACAGAGGACAGCAGAAAGAAAGGCCGCGATATTTACCGTCAGCTGAGAATATTCAATCTCAAACGCTGACATAAATGTACCTACACCGCCCATAGTAAGACAGTATGTAATGATACCCTTAAGGAAGAATGTTCCGATACGTTTTTCCTTCTGATCATAAACACTCTTATCTATCTCGATACCCTTACATATCTCAATATCCTTATTTTCACTAATCCTGCTCCACCACGACTGCAACGGCTTCTCCCTCTCTGAATAAAACATTTACATAAGCCTTAAGCTCAGGCTTGATGCTTCTCATGTATTCCTTGGTCTTCTCACTATCCAAATATATCTTTTCATACAGCATATCCGAAAATGCATTATCCGCATCATCCAGATTCATCAGCTGTCTCTCTTCAAATTCAAATCTGTTCTCGCTCCACCACATGAATTTCACGAAAACATTATCACGGACAAAGCTCCTCACGATGCTGTAGCCAAGATCGAGCACGGCATCCACTTCATCCATGGAGCCTGCAAGATCCAGCATTATCACCATCTGCTGGTCTGACATGCTGACTCTGTCCTTAACCATCAGGATGTCCCTCTTGGCAGAAAGCTTCCAGTGAATGCTCATAAGCTTATCTCCCGGGATATACTCCCTGACATCGGTAACATCCGAAAAATCATAACCCTTCTTCTGAGTCTCTTCAGCCTCTGTATAACCGCGGTTGATATCAGATGCGTCTATAGCCGGCATAAGATTCTTCGAAGGAAGTACGAAGATTTCGGCTGCCGCCGGATTCTTCTTCTTTAATTCAATAAAACCAAGTGGATCCAAAACTGTGATAGCGTCAATAGAATATTCGATATTTCCGCATTTCGACAGCTTAAGCGGTATCAGCAGCTCTTCGGTATGTCTCATGGCCGACGCCATGGTTACAACCATTCCACTGCCGACATTATAGAATTTATTCTTAATATTCCAGTTCACACGAACGTGCAATACCGGGAAGAAGGCCTTATTCGTAAGCTCGATCCTGACATAACTGAGAGTATCCTTCTCCGCTATACGATCGGCGGCCTCCAGAGTACAGAAAATACTGTGCCTTACGTAAAGGCACAGTATTATAGACAAAACCGGCAAGATGATCATGAGCCACATGAGCATCATAAAAAGATGACTATGCATAAATGCATGCACGCCAAAAACTACCAGGAATAATATGATATAAAAAATTATCCTTCCAAAATGAATCTTAGTTTTCAAATTCTAACTCCTGGGTGCCTGAATAGACTGAAGAGTTCTCTCCAATGCGCCGACTATCGTAAGTCCCTGAGCTCTTGCTTTCTGTCCGAGCTTTACTCTGTGACCGAGAGTATCTCTCACTACACTCTGAACATCTTTTGCAGTAACATAGTCTCTGTTCTCAAGAACAGCCATTGCTTTGGCCATTCTGAGGCAGGCTATGGTTCCTCTCGGGCTGGCGCCCATTGAAAACATATCAGTTTTTCTGGTTGCTTCAACTATATTTACAATATATTCGTAAATCTCATCCTTTACGAACATATCATTTGAAATCTTTCTAAGTTCCTTAAGATCCTCGCCGCTCATTACAGGCTCTACTGTATCAATGAGGTGGGAGGCATTTCCCTTCAGGATGGCTACAGCGTCACTATGCTCAGGATATCCCATAGAAAGGCATATCATGAATCTGTCGAGCTGTGATTCCGGAAGAAGCTGTGTTCCTGACGAACCATAAGGATTTTCTGTGGCTATAACGATGAAAGGATCCGGAAGGGATCTTGTAACGCCGTCAACTGTGGCATGTCCCTCTTCCATTACCTCCAAAAGCGCAGACTGAGTCTTTGGACTGGTTCTGTTGATCTCGTCAGCCAGGAAAAGATTACAGAATACAGAACCCGGTCTGTATTCAAACTCTTTTGTTGCACTGTTATACATAGAAAAACCCAGTATATCCGAAGGAAGTACGTCAGGCGTAAACTGAACTCTCTTATAGTCAAGAGAGAGAGCCTTTGCAAATGCTGTCGCAAGGGTGGTCTTTCCAACGCCCGGAATATCCTCCATCAGGATGTGTCCGCCTGCTATAGCAGCTGCAAGCACCTTCCTTACAACGTGCTCCTTACCTTTAATGACTTTATTTACATTATTTTCTACTGCTGTTGTCTTTTCTATATAACTCATTCATTACCTCATCTAGTGATTCCAAGCTTAACTGCTTCATCAGCAACAGCCTTTGCAACTACCTTTGCAACTTCAGGATTAAATGCATCCGGAATGATGTAGTCTGCATTTAATTCATCGTCCTTTACGATAGATGCTATTGCGATTGCCGCTGCACGCTTCATTTCCTCTGTGATTGCTTTTGCTCTTACATCCAAAGCTCCTCTGAAGATACCAGGGAATACAAGAACGTTATTGATCTGGTTAGGGAAATCGCTTCTTCCTGTTGCAACTACTGCAGCACCGCCTGCCTTTGCTTCGTCAGGCATGATCTCAGGAGTAGGATTAGCCATGGCAAAAATGATGGAATCCTTAGCCATTGTGCTTACCATTTCCTTTGTAAGTACTCCAGGTGCAGATACTCCGAGGAAGATATCCTTACCCTTTACTACATCTGCAAGGCTTCCTGCTTCCTTGTTCTTGTTTGTGATCTTTGCGATCTCAGCCTTTGCAGGATTAAGTCCGTCTCTTCCTTCGTAGATAGCGCCCTGTCTGTCAACAAGGATAGCATCCTTAAGTCCGAATGAAAGGAGAAGCTTTGTGATAGAGATACCGGCTGCTCCGGCACCGTTAATAACTGCTGTTACTTCATTTATCTTCTTACCGACTAACTTAAGTGCATTCATGATACCTGCTGAACAAACGATGGCTGTTCCGTGCTGATCATCATGAAATACAGGAATATCAAGCTCTTTCTTAAGTCTCTCTTCGATCTCAAAGCATCTTGGTGCTGATATATCCTCTAAGTTGATACCGCCAAATGAAGGAGCGATCCTCTTAACAGTTTCAACTATCTCGTCTGTATCCTTTGTATCAAGACAGATAGGGAATGCGTCTACATTTCCGAATCTCTTGAAGAGGATACCCTTACCTTCCATTACAGGAATAGCTGCAAGAGGTCCGATATCACCGAGACCGAGTACTGCTGTACCGTCTGATACTACGGCTATCGTATTAGCCTTACATGTATATTTATATACATCCATAGGGTTCTCATGAATCTTTCTGCATGGCTCCGCAACTCCCGGAGTATATGCTGTTGAAAGATCATCCTTGGTCTCAACTCTGACCTTGGATACAACCTCAATCTTACCTTTGTTTTCCTCATGCATTTCGAGACTTAACTTATTAAAATCCATCTTAATCAGTCCTCCACCTTTATTCTTTTTATCTCTTCCTCGTATCCTTCGATATTTTCACGGCATGCTTCGATCTCTGAGAAGAGGCAGTTAAGCTCTTCGTCATTTAATCCGTCGTTCTTATATCGTTTATACATAATACGTCCTATTTTTTCATAATCAGTCTTGATAACTGACTTTTCCTTGCTGATCTTCGACTTTACCTTGCCGACCTCTATAGCTGTACCGGTCTTGTCTCCTACGCTCTTTACAACTGAACTGAATGTATCCTTAAAAGTCATCCAGACACCTCCATCCCTATATACTATATGCAGGAAATTCCGGCATATTGTTTACTTTACCGTTAATCTGTCTGCTGTTTACCATTACCGAAAATGCCTGATTTACAACAGATATAATCGCATACTAACATACTTTTAATCCAAAATCAAAGCATTTCAAAAAGCGAAAGCTGCTTTCCTTCAGTTTTATTCTCATAGCTTCTGTTGAGCTTATCAATATCATTTCTTCCGAAGAGTATTCCTCTCTTTAAAGCATACTCTGATACCATCTTCGCTATCTTCTCACTTCCTGCCGAGCTTACTACTTCAGCACTTCCGTAAGCCTCGCAGAAGCTTTTATACTCTTCAGGGAAGCCCTCCTCATACATGCTGCGGAAATTCTTACCGACTCCGGCTCTAAGTGTAAGAAGCATATTTCCGGTATCAACGCCTGCTATATCGTACTCATCAAGCTTCTCAAGCAGTACACCGATATCCTTCACGGAATCATTGATAAATGGTATCACCGGCGAGATAAGGACAACGACCTTGATGCCCTCCGCCGTAAGACGCCTTATCATTTCAAACCTTTCGGAAACAGACGAAGGTCCCTCGCAGAGTTTTCTTACAACGTGGTCTCTCACGGTCTCTATCGGTACATTTACAACAACCTTCGAATTCCTGTTGATATCAGACAGAAGATCGATATCTCTCAGGATAAGATCATTTCTTGTAGTAATCGATACGCCGAAATCGAACCTTTTGATGACGATCAGGCTTTCGCGCATTATGCCCTCTTCCTTCTCGATACTCATGTAAGGATCGACCACGTTTCCGACCATTACCATGCCTCTGGTTCTCTTCCTTGAGAGCGCCTTTGCTAAAAGATCAGGCGCATTTTTCTTCACCTCAACGTCATAATAATCCTCATCCCCGCTGCTGTAAGGCTTTCTGAGGCCTTCACAATATATGATCTTTTCATTACTTCCATGATACGGACTGTAGCCGTTCTGAGGCGTCAGTACAGTCTTCGCTTCAACGTAATGCATACTCTTCTCCTAAATAAAATCAAAGGTCTGCTGTTCATATGTGAGTTCATGATATTCGAGTTCTTCCTGACTTGTCCTGCTCTCATAGTTGACAACAACAGTAACCTCCCTGCCTCCTCTGATCTGCTGTCCGAGGATGTAGTTGATGTCAAATCTTCCTGTGATTGCAGGTGAAGCACCTCTTGCAGGAACGATCAGCTGGACACTATTTGCTTCAAGAAGCTTGAATATCGGTTCCCAGATATATATATCTTTGGCCGCGCCGAAAGGATTATCGATAAATATCGTCTTGCTCCTTGTTCCGATACTGTCAGGCGCATACATACCCGAGATATAATTGATGACTGATATAAGGAACTGTATGTAGATACCCTGTGACTGACCGGTACTTCCTACAGCCTCCTCATACTTAAGATAACGGCTCTGTTCCTTGATCCTCTCTCTCTTGTAGAGGCTGAGCTTTATCTTATTCATGTCTGTTACTATGACTCCGAAAAGCTTCTTGGTAGAAAGACTTGCTCTGATAAACTTGACTCTTCCGTCGTCATCATTTATCTTATCAGCCTCTTCCACTATGCGGTCGATGTATGAAGCCATCCTTTCACGCATATATTCCTCTTTGATGTAAGGAATACTGAGCTTTATCATATCTATCTTCTCACCGTCAAGAACGATTCCGGAAAGTCCCGGAAGCAGTTCTAGCTCGGTCTTAACGTCAAGACATCTGTCAAGGCACTGATCCACAAAGCTGTCATGAAGAAGCTCCATATCGGAAAGGCTCTTGCCTATCCTCTCCTTTTCGATACGAATAACCTCTGTCATCTCCTTAAGGCTCTGGACAAGCACCTCCGAATCCGCAAGGCTGCCAGGTATCTGAACATCCTCCTTGATGGTATTCGCAAGTCCGAATGCACTCATGCCTGTAAGCGTCTCGGCTATCCTTCCCTTGCTTCTCACAAGCTCAAGCTTTGCTCTCTCCATAGCCTTCTGGATACTGTCATATCTTACGAGACACTGCTCGAAGCTTTCACTCCTTACCTCTTCGCCGCTTATCACGCTTGCATTTGAGATATCTATACCATTTCTCTCTATCAGACGCTTTATATCCTTGTAAATATCCTCCGAATCACGTCTTCTTCTGTCAAATTCCGTCAGACTCTTTCTGTTCTTCTCGTAATTCTCCTTTGCTTCTGCAATACGTACCTCTGCGTTTTTCTTCATAAGCTCAAGATTCTCGCTGGTATCATCTATCCTGCTGAAGGCTCCGAAGGCATCATTTATATTCTTTATCGCATATTCAATACTGCCGGAAAGTCTGTCGCACTCACTTCTCTGCTCCGCCCTTTTTGCCTCTATCTTCTGCAGGGCAGCGCTTTCTTCACCGAGGCGGTCTCTCAGGCTTCTCAGCGCATCCTTGTCGAATCTTACAAGCTTTCCGCTTCTCCTTGTCTCTTCAAGCTGTTCAGTAAGACCTGCTTTCCTTGCCTCAATATTCTTGAGTATTCTTTCCATGCTGTTTTTAAGCGTGTCAGAAAGCATTCTGAGAGATTCCTGCTCCTTCAGCTGGTCTACATTTTCTCTCAGACACATATCAAATGCAGCCGAAAGACTGCTCAGATCATCACCAACCACCTTGTGACTTCCTTCGGTATGGTAAGCGGCATATTTACCGTTCCATTCTTCCGAAAGCTTTTCGCGGCCTGCTGTTAAGGATGAGATCCTGTTGCGTTCATTTTGTACAAGATCAGAAAGCTTTCTGTTCTCTGCATAGAGTCCGTCCAGAAGAAGGCTGATACGCTTCTTCTCGGCTCCTGCCTCCTGGGCTCTCTTTCTGTCAGCTTCAGCAAGTGCAGATAAGGTGGATGCCTCTGTAAGTATGCTTATATCAGATTCAACCTCAGCAAGCTCACCTCTTATGACTGTAAGCTTTCCTTCCGTCTCCGACAGCTTCTCTCCGAGTCTTCCGACTCTGCCGAGAAGTTCATTTTTCTCAAGCAGCAGTGCATTTTCCTGTGATGAAAGGTTATCTGCATCTTCTCTTGCAGACAGCTTCTCAGGAGATAAGGTACCGATGACAAATTCTCTGTCCTCTTTGGTGACCATAAGGAAATCCCTGAGGCTTCTTATCTCATCATTTACTACATCTATCTCTGCCTTCTTCTCTGAAGCAAGCTTTTCTCCCGACCTCTCATCCACGAAGAATTCTGAGCCTCTATGCAGAAGTCTTGCGGCATCATTTCTTGCTCCGAACCTTAAATAGCTTTCCGAATCCAGCTCTTCTTCATTAAATACCGGAACGAGCTCATTTCCGGTGTCAACATCCTCGATGTTCTGATCGTTTACGATCTTATCAAAATCGCTGCAGACAACTCCGTAAGGAAGCTCCGGCTTTGAGGAAATGATGCTGCTTCTCTTATCCTCCGGAAGCGCTGCCAGATAGTCCATGCCTGTCATTGCATAGATGTTGTGGCGGCTTCTCAGATATGAGAGCACCTTCTCAACGCCTTCAGTCGGCTCGATCAGCCTGCCTGCAAGGATGTCATTATATCTTTTTGTCATTGTACGAAGAAGCTGTTCCTTATCTCTAAGGCTTACAGTCGCTTCTCCGATCTTGGTATCTATAACTGTTCCGAGCTCCGACAGGTCTCCGGTCTCATCGCCAAGGTAAATCTTTCTCAGCTTCTCAAGTCTGCTTCTGTCTCCCTCGAAGGAATCTCTCAGCTTCTCAACTCTTGCCCTTTCCGAAGAAACGGCAGCCATCTTAGCGGAATTGCTTTCTATACTGCTATGAAGGCTTGTAAGCTCTGCAGCCAGACCGTCCTTCTCTAATGCAGTTTCCTTCTCTTCTTTCGAGAGATTATCTCTTCTAAGCTTTGCGCCTGCGAGCTTCGCATTTATATCGTCAAAGCTTTTATCATTCAGATTGTTAAATGCAGATGCTATCCTCTCCTCAAGTGCGCTGCAGTTAAGGAGCGCAGACTTCTCGGCACCGCCAAGCTCTGCAGCATTTGCCTCTGCTTCTGCAAGGGTCTTCTTAGACAGTTCAAGCTCCTTCTCATATTTCTGAAGCTTTTCCTTACTCTCAGATATTTCCCTCTCGTACTGTTCTATCCTTTTATCAAGCAACAGTCTTATGCTGTAAACAATATCGTGTATATCTTCAATCTCTTTATTGCCGCTTTCAAGAAGTCTCAGCTTTTCATCAACTTCCTTCTTCCTGTCGCCGTCGAGGATATAATCCAGATATTCATTTCCGGACTCGGCTTCAATAAGCCTTTCTCTTGCCTCCTCAAGGTTCCTTGAAGCTTCCTCTACATTTGCCTTAAGACTCTCCGCCAGAGCTCTCTTCTCATCAAGAGTATTCATTTCCATGGAAACGCTTATCTCATCAAGCTTTGCAGTCATTTCCTGCTTTAAGGCCGAAGCATCATCCATAGCCTTGATAAGGCCCTCTCTCTCCCTTTCAGACTCTGCGGCAGCCTTCTCAACCGTCACATATATATCCGAAAGGAGCTTCTCGACCTCGTCCTTCTCCCTGTAGATATCCTCAAAGGAACGCACTCTGTCATGAAGAAGCTCGATAAGCTCGATCTGATGATCGTAGGAAGCTATATCTCTCTTCTTCTCAGCAAGGTTCTTCAGCTGATCCCTGATACTTATGAGCAGGCGGGCCATACCGTTTTTGCTGCCCTCATCCCTCTCGGTCCTTACAAGAAATGCTTTATCAATGATCTCCTCGATGAGAAGATCCTCGATCACCTTACGTGTTGTCTTATAATTATTTTCAAAATACGTTCTTACGTGTCCCTCGGTCTTATTGATGCCGCGGATTATCTCCCACTGGCTTTCATGCAGTCCGTAATTACTGATAAATCTCTGATACTCGCCCTTTTTGTCGAATACCATGACCTTAAGCTCTACATTTTTATGTGAAAGATCCAGCAGATAATTCTTCAGCGCCTGATAGGAAATGTGTTCCTTATCACGGATAAGCGGAAGGTTTATGATGTCATTTTTATTGTATGAATTGTAAAATATCACATAATTAAAGTACTCGATGGCAGCTGTTCCGGATTCTCCGCCTGATACACTCTTCTCTTCAGCCGCTGCCTCCTCCAGCTTCATCTGACCGGCCGTCTCACTGCTGTCCTTGGCCTTTCTCGCACAGAAGCCGGTCGTCATATAACGGAAGCCCTCTGCAAGATCGCACTCATCCAGCTTCCACTCGATAAGCGAATGAATAGTAGTATTTCCGCAGCCGTCCCTGAAGAGCTTCTCAACCGGCTGTTTATCATCAAGAGTACAGTTCGGGATCAGGTTCTGCATAAGAAGCAGCATAAGAACAGACTTTCCACCGCCATTGGCAAGATCATATATGGTATTTCTGCCATACATTCTCATGGAAAAATCATCATAATACTGTGTACCGAAATTATATTTTACGTTATTAACTCTGATCCTGTTTATCTCCGGCATTGCCTGCCCCTCCTGTAAGTGTATATATCTTACCCTTATATTCCTCGAAATAATTCTCCGCAAGTGCCCTGAATCTGTCGGTCGGATAATATCTGTCGCCGTTTTCCACGAAAAGCTTTTCATTTTCGAGGAAGTTAAATGTAAGCTTCACGAAACCGGTCCTTGAACCTCTGCTCGCTTTATTTCTCTCATTATCAGTTGAAAGTATCAGCGGAAGGCTGTCCCAGAGTATGCTGACTGCCTTGAAGCTTTCAGCATTTTCATCATCCTCGTCAAAAATGCCGTTTCCGCCGACAAGCTGCATCAGCCTCTCGGACACTTCATTTATCATATCCTCAGCTCTCACAAACTCCTGAGTCTGGTAGGTTGATGAATCCTTGTAGAAATGAAGCAGTGCGGTATAAATGATAAAATATACAAGATAAAGCTCCTTGTTCAATCTGAGGCCGATGATCCTCTTAAGCTCGTCATTTGTATAGCCGAATACCTTATTGCCATCCCCGGCGGTAAGATACAGCGCCTCATTATATTCATAAAGCCTAAGGCCAAGCTTCTTCAAAAGCTTTGTGACTATATCATAAAGCTCTCCGTTCGCATAAAATTCCTCATACATTTCGCGGCTGTCCTTACTTCTGGCAGAAATCTCCCTGCCGGTTATAAGCGCGCTGTATATATCAAGAGCCTTTTCAAGATTACGTTCGTCCATATTCCAATCCTTTATCTATATGATGACCAAGTGTCCTTTAATTATTCTTTTCCCTGCCTGTATGTATAAGCTTCAGCTGCCAATAAATATTTACTAAGCTGACTCTGTCGTAAATATCATGTTGGTTATCATTCTTCCGGCGTCGCCGTCCCTTATCACTATCTCTTCATTGTCAAAGCTTATTGAGAAGTTCATGTCAGAGTATTCACTCTTCTGGCTGTCCGTCATATTTTCAACAACCATTCCCTCAAGAACCGTCTCCTGCTTATCCAGCATCTTTTTCATGCTGTAGCTTTCCTTCTCTGCAAGATGCACGAGAAATGAATAAAAATCTCTGTTATCGTAAATCTCTTCGCCGAATTTAACCTCGAGAATAGCCACAAACTCTTTAAGAGTCAGCTTATTCCACCTTTTAAGTCTGTCGAGAAGCTCCGTAAAGAGCATTCCAAAGTTATGTCCTATCAGAGTATCCAGCTTCTCATCCTCAAACTTAAATGACAGCTCAGCCACAGAGGTATCAACCTGCTCACCCTTAAGTCCGTCATCAGAGGTGCCCTTAAGCATATTGTCGATCAGCATCGGTGCAAAGCTTTTATGTATCTTCGGCATAAGGAAAGGCCTTACTATATAGCCCATATCCGCAGGTCTTCCGCCTCTTACTATCCTTCCGATAATATCTTCAAAATCGAAGGTCTGTCTGAGAGATCTGTACTTCGCACGATTTATCATTTCCTCGGAAAGCTTTGAAAGCTCAGCTGTCTCTGCGATCAGCTCGCTGTGATTGATGATAGCCTTCTTAAGCTCCGTCATAAGTTCATTTATCTCACTGAACCTCTTGCTGCTTCCACCCTCGCTTCTGATCCTTGCGACTGCTTTGTCGGCAAGATTCTTGTTCTTCTCAAATGACTGCCTTTCCTCCTGGAACCATCTTGCCGTGCTGTTCATAAATTCATCGCACGCCGCAGAACCGGCTCTTACATCAGAAGCCATAAGACTTATGACCTCCTTACGCCTCTTCTTGAGACGCGAGACCTCATTGTTGATCCTCTTAACCACATCGATACCGCCGCGGAAATTTTCTGTCTTGATAAGCTTTTCAAGAAGCAGCTGGCTTGTACTGATGCGGCTCTCGTCACGAACCTCCTTGGTATCAAGATAGAACTCAATACCGTCCGCAGTGATATAATATACAACATTTCCGGATACGATATTGCTCTCGATAAGCCTTATCCTTGTAGTCTTCTTCTTTCTGCTCTCCGGATCATAAAATGAAAAGCTGAAGGCTTTTCCGTCATTATTTATCTTGTTAAAAATGTGTGCCGCAAGTTCTTTTGATTCTGTAAGCTCGACCGTCTCTGCTGTGATATCAAAATCTCTCTCAAGGAGCTTTATCATAAACTTCTCATAATCCTGATACTCTACCGGTCTGTCATTAAAATTATTCTCATCTATAAAGAATCTCAGGACAGCCAGAGTGATGTAGCCCATGTCAAGATCTGCGAACTTTCCCTCTTTGTACTGAGAAAGTGTTCCCTGGCACAGAACAAAGAACGGATAATACTTTCTAAGATTAAGCATTCTCTCTGCATGATCGCTTACTATTTCATTTATCAGAACGTGCTGCTCTGCCATCTGTGATGCTGCTCCTTAAACTGCCCTAAAGGTTATTCCGGATCCATTTAATCAGAATCCGTCTCAGTATTTAATAATATCACAAAAACACAAAATCTTGTAGTTTTTTCTTTAAGATATCTTTTAAATATATGCTTTTAACATCAAAAAAGGCGGTCAATGATGACCGCCTTCTCTAAAAAGATATATTTCTAATTAAGCTCTGTTAGCTGAACCGAATACAGCAACACGATCCTTAACTTCTTCTCTGATAGCTGCTGCACCAGGTGCAAGAAGCTTACGTGGATCATATCCCTTACCTTCAAGGTCCTTACCTGCTTCGATGTACTTTCTTGTAGCATCTGCGAATACGAGCTGAAGCTCTGTATTTACATTAACCTTAGCAACGCCCATAGAGATTGCCTTCTGGATCTGCTCATCAGGAATTCCTGAACCACCGTGAAGAACGAGTGGTGTATTTCCTGTAACAGCCTTAATGCTCTCAAGTACCTGGAACTGAAGACCAGCCCAGTTTGCAGGATACTTACCATGGATGTTTCCGATACCACATGCAAGCATTGTTACGCCAAGGCTGTTAACCTGCTTACACTCTTCTGGATCTGCACACTCACCTGTAGAAACAACACCGTCTTCCTCACCGCCGATGCCGCCAACTTCTGCCTCAAGAGAGATACCCTTTTCCTTGCAGATAGCAACAAGCTCTTTAGTCTTTGCAATGTTCTCTTCAAGTGGAAGTGAAGAACCATCAAACATGATTGATGAGAAACCAGCTTCGATACAAGCCTTAGCTGCTTCATAGTTACCATGATCAAGGTGAAGTGCTACAGGAACTGTAATACCAAGTGATTCGATCATAGCCTTAACCATAGCAACAACAGTCTTGTAACCTGTCATATACTTTGCAGCACCCATAGATACACCAAGGATAACCGGGCTCTTGAGCTCTTCGCACTCAAGAAGGATTTCCTTAGTCCACTCAAGGTTATTGATATTGAACTGTGCAACAGCATAACCACCGGCAACTGCGTCATTAAGCATCTTTTCAGCTGAAACTAACATTAAATTATACCTCCGTTGAAATATATGTTTGTGAACTCCTGCATAAGAGATGTGTCAATGAACACTATCCGTACGCCTGCAAAATATGACTTGCCACCGATCCGGTGCCTAAGCTTCAGGGACTCTCCACAGCCGCGTCATATCCACATAAAAAGGAGTTCTATTTAACTAATCGCCAACATTATATAACATGGGCCTGATTTAAACAAGCATTATTTTTCGTAGTAGATCGGCACGTTCTTCGTCTCATCCGAGATATCCCAGAGATCTACTACAGTTCCGTTGGCAAAAACCCTGTAGTAGAGCACCGTTGCGGTACGTCCTTCATTATCCTTATCATACATCACTTCATAAATATGCACGTTATAGAAATGACCGTCGATTTCGTTATAATCCTCTGTCACATCATATTTATCGGTCTTTCTGCTGATCATATTCTTCGATATTGCATACTTGCTGCAATCCTCGGCTATAATGTCTCCCGGAGTGACTCCTTCATTTCCTGAAAGTGCATTCGGGATCTTTGTAGAGAAGTAGCATACTGACCAGTATTTCTTACCATCGATCTCCTTAAGCTCCATGACAGCATACATCGACTTCTTCTCATTCAAGCCTCTGCCCTTTATGTCCATCAGATATTTCACATAATAATATCTGCCGTCATACTTTACAGATTCAATGCTCTTAAGCTTTATAGTCAGTCTGTTTCCGTCAACATTTCCGGTTGTAAGGTAGTATCTGTCATTATCCTTGTAATATCCGTAGACTGCACCGTTTTCATCATTTGCCGCTGTTATAAGCTTTTCCATATCATTTTCCGGCAGATTGAAAATGTTTTCCGCTACCCACTCAACCGAGTTTTCATCAATCGAATAATATGTATCCCTAAGTACCGCTGCTCTGGCTCTTGGATCAAGAGGCGCGCCGTTTTTAACAGAATACTCCAGCGGAATCTCTCCCTGATAAACCGATCTCTTATCATCTCCGCAGCATATTTCCGTGACTATCGACCGAAGGATATCCACGCTGCACTTTGTAGATTTTCTTGAATCATAAGTCATCTCGCCGGAATCCATCGAATCATAAGCCCAGGCATAGGTGTAGCTTAAAACACTTGTAAGCTGAGGTGCCATCGGAAGCTCTGTTGGCGCGATGGTCTTGCCCTTCGGCATCTCGCTCCACACCAGATTCTTTGCATCCGTTTTATGCCTGTGAATGATAATGGCAGTGATACCGCCGCCAATCGCAAGAATGATAAGCACTAAAATGATGATAAGCTGCTTCTTCGAAAGCTTTTTCTTACCTCCGGTATATGGTCCGACTTCTGTGCTCTTTCCCTGATCATACGGTACAACCGCTGTGCCGGTCTTAAGCTTCTCAGTCTCATATACTGCCGGTTCTGCAAAATCCTTATCACCGGTCACTGCAACTGAAAGTTCTCCAGAAACCGCAGGAACATTTTCTGCTGTTTTCTCTGCTGTTTTCTCTGCCGTATCATCCTGCTCCGAAGATTCATTCTTTTCTTCTGCCGAAGCATTTGCCTGCTCTGCGGATTCGTTTTTTACTTCTGACGAAACCTTTGATGACTCCGCTGCATCAGTTTCTGCCGAATCATTTTCCGTAGACTGCTTCGCCGCTTTTTCCGATTCTGCAGTTTTCGCTTCCTGCTCTGCCGGCTTCTCCGACTCCGCAGTTTTCACTTCCTGCTCTGCTGCTTTCTCCGGTTCTGCGGTTTCTTCCGCTTTCTCCACCGCAGTATTTTTATTTTTTTCAAATTCTGTTAACGCCTGAAGATTGTTTACTGTAGGCGCACCACATGATGTACAGAATAATGCGTCATCCTTCAGTTCATTTCCACATTTGAAACAAAACATTTTCATTCCTCCTATGACAAAATGTCATCGTTCCATATAATCATTCCCTAAATAACAGCATCATTATAACAAGTGTCTGCAGAAAATGCACTAAGATAAATTCCTTACTTCTTCAGATATCTCTTCAGATACTGACCGGTATATGAAGCCTTGCATTTTGCGACCTCCTCAGGAGTTCCGGCTGCAACAACGGTTCCGCCGCCGCTTCCGCCTTCCGGTCCGAGATCTATTATATAATCCGCTTCCTTGATGACATCCATATTGTGTTCAATAACAACTACAGTATTTCCGCCATCTGTCAGCTTCTGAAGTATCTCAAGCAGTTTTTTTACATCATCGAAATGAAGTCCTGTCGTAGGCTCGTCCAGTATATAGATCGTCCTGCCGGTGCTTCTTCTAGAAAGCTCTGCCGCAAGCTTAATACGCTGTGCCTCGCCGCCCGAAAGCGTTGTTGAAGGCTGTCCAAGCTTCACATAACCAAGTCCTACATCTCTTAAGGTTTCAATCTTGCGCTTTACAGAAGGTACATTTTCGAAAAATTCACAGGCCTCATCCACGGTCATATCAAGGACCTCGTAGATATTCTTGCCCTTATATTTTACCTCCAGAGTCTCTCTGTTATATCTTTTGCCGCCGCACACCTCACATGGTACATAGATGTCCGGAAGGAAATGCATTTCGATCTTAATGATACCGTCACCCTTACAGGCCTCGCAGCGTCCGCCCGATACATTAAATGAAAAGCGTCCCTTACTGTATCCAAATGCTTTTGCATCCTTTGTTCCGGCAAAAAGATCTCTTATCAGATCAAATACTCCTGTGTATGTTGCAGGATTTGATCTTGGCGTACGTCCTATCGGCGACTGGTCTATATCTATGACCTTATCAAGCTTATCATAGCCGGAAATACTGTCATACTTACCCGGCTTAACCCTTGCCCTGTTCAGATCCCTGAGAAGCTTCTTCTTAAGGATCTCATTTACAAGTGAGCTCTTTCCGGAGCCTGAAACGCCTGTAACGCAGGTAAATACTCCGAGCGGTATTTCAACATCTATCTTCTTAAGATTATTCTCCCTCGCGCCCTTGATACTGATATAATCCGTTGGTTTTCTTCTAACAGAAGGAACCTCTATCTCAAGCTCATGCGAAAGATATTTGCCTGTGAGGGAATTCGGTGACTTCATGATCTCCTCGGCAGTACCCTCGGCAACTATCGTTCCTCCGTTCTTGCCGGCGCCCGGTCCTATATCAACTATATAATCAGCAGCCTTCATTGTGTCCTCGTCATGTTCAACGACAATAAGCGTATTGCCGAGATCACGAAGAGATTTTAAAGACGCGATAAGCTTGTCGTTATCCCTCTGATGAAGTCCGATACTAGGCTCATCAAGTATATATGAAACGCCCACAAGACCTGAGCCGATCTGTGTGGCAAGTCTTATTCTCTGTGCCTCTCCACCGGAAAGCGTAGCTGTTGCTCGCGAAAGAGTCAGATAGTTCAGTCCGACATCCACCATGAACTTTGTTCTCGCAGATATCTCACGGAGTATCTGTCCGCCGATCATCTTCTCTCTATCGGTAAGCTCGATCTTCGATATAAAGTCATTTAACTCCTCTACCGGAAGCTCAGTCACATCATAGATGTTCCTGCCTGATATTGTAACTGCAAGCGAGGTTGGTTTAAGTCTCATTCCGTGACATTCCTCACAAGGGATAAATGTCATAAACTCCTCATACTCTGCCTTCATCGCTTCAGATGAGGTCTCCCTGTAACGCTGCTGTACATTCTTGATCAGGCCTTCAAATGCGACATTATATACGCCGAAGCCTCTCTGTCCGGCATAAGCAACCTTGATCTTCTTGCCCTTAACACCATTTAAAATGACGTCCTTAACTTCATCGGAAAGCTCAGACCATGGTGCATCCAGAGAAAAGCCGTATTCCTCAGAAAGTGACAGAAGCATCGCATGGGTAAAGCTCTTCGCATCACCGCTGGACTGCCAGCCCGGCACCGCAAAAACACCGTCATTTAAGCTTCTCTTCTTGTCTGGTATCATAAGATCTATATCAAATTCATGCTTAAAGCCAAGTCCTGTACAGACCGGACATGCTCCGAACGGATTATTGAAGGAAAAGCTTCTCGGCTCTATCTCATCAATACTGATACCGCAGTCCGGACATGAATAGCTGTCCGAAAATGTAAGCGTCTCTCCGTCCACTATTTCACATTTAACAATACCCTCAGAGAGGTGCAGCGCCTGCTCGATAGAACCTGCAAGTCTCTGCTCGATGCCCTCCTTGACGACAAGTCTGTCTATCACGATATCTATATTATGCTTTTTATTCTTCTCTAATTTGATCTCTTCATCCAGGCCGTAGAGATTTCCGTCCACCATAACTCTGACGTAGCCGCTCTTCTTAGCCTGCTGGAGCACCTTCTCGTGCTCGCCCTTTCTGCCTCTTACAACAGGCGAAAGTATGCTGAACTTTGTCCTCTCCGGAAGTGTCATGATACTGTCCACCATCTGGTCAACAGTCTGTCTGTCGATGACCTTGCCGCACTTCGGGCAGTGCGGAATACCGATCCTCGCGTAAAGAAGACGCAGATAATCATAAATCTCGGTAACCGTTCCGACTGTTGAACGAGGGTTTCTGTTGGTCGACTTCTGATCTATTGATATTGCCGGAGAAAGTCCTTCGATCTTATCAACATCAGGTTTATCAGCCTGGCCAAGGAACATACGCGCATAAGATGAGAGGGATTCCACATATCTTCTCTGTCCCTCCGCATAAATGGTATCAAATGCAAGACTCGACTTTCCCGAGCCTGAAAGTCCCGTAAACACTATGAATTTATTCCTCGGGAGCTTTAAATCCACATTCTTAAGATTATGTTCTCTCGCGCCCTTTATAGTAATATATTTTATCTCTTCCATCGAAAAACAGCCTCCTGACCGAACATATGTTTTATTATTGTATCACATATGATATTTTTGTCAACCTGCCTCTTACCGTAAACTCACTTCTCCAACCGCTGCCTGCACAGATTCCAAATGCAGCCTGTCTTCATCTTACCACAATTCACTTCTCCAACCGCTGACTGCACAAACTCCAACTGCCTTCAAATAAAACAGCCGGTGTCTTAACAAACTGCTAATTCACCGGCCTTTTATCTCATCTAAAATAATCCTGAAGCTCTGCGGCAGCTCCGCCTGCAAAGCCTCTGCAGGAAGAAACTAAACCCTGCTTCTTACATACTTTGCAAACTGGTCTACGCACTTCTGCTCTGCTTCATTTACGCCGTCAGAAGCAACCATGATATCAGCGATATCATCACTCATCTTCATAAGCTCATCCG
>AUXO012488237.1_pt1 | contig 29464 bp, 13 predicted proteins | sample 768731 | NCBI WGS metagenome assembly AUXO01 (sample SAMN02715735, study PRJNA202380) | gut metagenome | biome: sheep rumen | host: Ovis aries | place: New Zealand: Palmerston North
GAATGTGGGTTGTATGTAAAAGATTCAAATTGGGATTACATAACAAAAAGGTAAATTTATGGTAAAATATTATAATGCAATGGTGGTATTTGAAGAGATACCTAACGAAATTACTTTAGCGATTAACATTACAAATTGCCCTTGTCATTGTAAGGGATGTCATTCACAGTTTTTATGGGAAGATAAAGGAACAGAATTAACGGCAAAGGAACTTAACAGTTTGCTTGAGAAAAACAGTGGTATAACGTGTGTTTGTTTTATGGGTGGTGACAGAGAACCCAAATATATCAATGGATATGCATTTTATTTAAAGCATTTTAAGAAGTTAAAAGTAGGGTGGTACAGTGGTAGAAACGAGTTATCCAAAGACATTTCTTTGAAGAACTTTGATTTTATTAAACTTGGAGAGTATAAAGAAGACTTGGGTGGTTTGGATAAGGAAACCACAAATCAGAGGTTTTACGTCATAAAAGATGACGAAATGGAAGACAATACTTTTTTGTTTTGGAAGAAGAAAGGTGGCGAGTAATCGTCACCTTTTTTATTTATAAAATCATTAAAATTATTATTTTTTAGATACTTATAAGAAATAATTTTAACTAATGGCAAAAAAACAGTATTTCGGTATTAAATATCCCTTTACGTCTGATGGCTTTCAACATTTTTTTGTTGATGCCAACAACACTTTAAAGGATAAAGTTAAAAGTCAGTTAATGCATATTGTCTTTACTCCAAAGGGGCAAAGAATAAGAAATCCAGAGTTTGGAACTGATTTAATTAAGTATATTTTTGAGCAGAGTGATGGTATGACTTGGGAATCTGTTAAGAATGAAATAAGAGATTCAGTTAACAGATGGGCAACTAATATATCTTTACGAGACATACATGTAGTAAAAAACGCAGAAGATGAATCTGAAGTATTCATTAGATTGGATTATAGCGTTGTGGAAGGGAATAAAGTAACTAATGATAGCATAGCAGTACAATTATAATGGAAAAGAAAATTAATTATTTAAGCAGAGATTTTAATAGCATTAAAGAAGAACTTATAAAGTTTAGCAATAGATATTATCCTGAACTTTCTGATAGTTTTAACGATTCTAGTGTTGGTGCTTGGTTTATAGACCTTGTATCAGCAGTAGGTGATGATTTGTCTTACCATACAGATAGAATGTATCAAGAGACAAATATTGATAGTGCAAATTTAAGGAGCACTATTTTTAATCAAGCTAGGGCTAATGGTTTTAAGATTCCTGGACGTAAAGCATCAATGTGTGAGGTGGAAATTAGTTGTGAATTACCATTAAATTCAACGAATATAAGCATTCCTGATTGGAATTATGCTCCAATATTGCTTAAATCTAGTATTGTTTCTGCTGGGGCTTTTAACTTTGAATTAACCGAGGATGTTAATTTTAAAAATCAGTTTAATAGCAATGGTTTTTCAAATAGAACCATTACCCCATCTAGAGATAGCAATGGTAATATAACTAGTTATACTGTGTCAAAATCTGTAGTTGCCATTAATGGTATATCAAAAATATATAAGAAAATTATTAATGCTGACGATTTAAAACCATTTATGGAATTTGTACTTCCAGAAAATGATGTGATGAATGTTGAATCAATCATTTTTAAAGAGTCTAGTGACTTTTCTAGTGCGCCTGAGTTGTGGGAATTTTATGTTGACGAAGAGGAGTATAGAAAAAGCAGTCAAGCAGTTATGACATATAGGTTTTTTGAATGTGATTCTTTGGCAGACCAATGGAGATTTGGTACAGATAGTAACATAGACAATTTTGTTATAAAAGACAAATATCAACCTGAACTCTACGAAGATTACACAGAATTCACAGAAAGTGGTGATACTCAAAGAACTAGTAGATATTACATTGGAAGATGGAAGCCATTAACGCAAAAATACATTACTGAATTTACTGATAATGGTTATATAAAAATTATTTTTGGGGCAGGAAATGGGTATGATTCAGTGCCTGAGAGTGCAACAAGCTATTCAGACAGCGTTGCTTCTAATTTAATTAACAATAATATGTTAGGTATATTGCCTAAAGCTGGATGGAGTATGTTTATCCTTTATCGTGTTGGTGGCGGCATATCAAGTAATTTAGGTCCTGGTTCAATTAACACCATTTCTCTTGCAAACATAGAGTGGGGCGGAAGCACTGAACTACAAGGATGGAATGGAAATATGGGTGGTAGAGTTATTTCTTCTTTGAAAGTTACAAACCTATCAACTGCTGTCGCTGGTAAGGATATGCCATCTGAAGAAGAGATAAAACACTTAATGAGGTATAATACTGCCGCACAGAATCGTGCTGTTACAGTTAAAGATTATAAAGTAAAACTGATGCAGATGCCTCCTAAATATGGTGCTCCTTTCCGTTCTTGTGCCATTGAGACCAATAATAAGGTAGAAATGGATTTCTTGGGTCTTAACGCTAGCGGAAAATTGGATTCAGCTTTACCAGATAGGCTAGTTAGAAACGTTATAGAGTATTTGTCTCATTATAAACAAATTAATGATTATATTGAAATAAAAAGTGGGCTCATCTATAATATTGGAATATCAATTGATGTGTTTATAGACAAAAACTATAATGCAGGTAACGTTATAGAAACAATCATTAATAAAGTGGCAGCATATTTTGATGTTAATAAACACGATATGGGTGATGACATATTTGTTGGTGACTTGGAAAAGGAAATAACATTGCTTGATGGTGTTGTCAGCTTAATTAGTCTAAGAGTATATAAGATATGGTTCGGAGGTTACAGCAGCGATAAATGCCCTCTTCCAGAAGTAACAGAGGGAACGTGTGAGGTAGTGAGTTCTACACCATTTATACTTAAAGATAACGCATCAATGTCAGCAGAAATAGACCTTATGGCAATAGATAAGGTATTGTATGGTGATTATAACTCGATGTATGAGATAAGAAATCCTAAGAACGATATTCAAGTTCAATGTAGATTAGTTTAATGTTATGGGATGTAATTGTAAAAAAGTTACGGAGCTTCAGAATAAGCAAAACGAAAATCAAAATGATAGTTATTTTGGAAAGTTGGTAAAAGCCATCAAAAGAATTATAGTTGGCCTTTTAATTATGCCTCTTATGGTATTGACTGTTCCTATTATCATTATTATACTGTCTTACCAATTATTGGTCGGAAAGACAATGGGTATTAAAGTTCCAAGTAAATTTATAGAAAAGTTAAGTAATGGAAAAAAACTATAGAATACATACAAACATAGCAAGTGATACTGTTCTTAATGTAAACATGAAACAAGATTTCGATTTCATGGAAATCTTGTCATTGAAGTTAAGACAGAAAGATGCTTACAGATTACACTCTTCCAATTATGGTGTTATAATTGGAAGGGTTCTTGCTAATGATGCATTTGGTATTTCTAATGCAAAAATATCGCTGTTCATTGAAAGAGACGAAAATGATTCTACACTAATAGAGTCCATTTACCCATATTCAGATGTAATGTCTAAGGACAGAGAAGGTAGGAGGTATAATATATTGCCAGACTATAGCGATAATGATTGCTATAGGGTTGTTGGAACATTCCCAAACAAAAGATTAGTACTAGATGATAGCATTCAGTTAGAAATATATGACAAGTATTGGAAATACACTACAGTTACTAATAACGCTGGTGACTATATGATTTTTGGCGTTCCTAGTGGAAGTCAAAAATTACATGTTGACATTGATTTGTCAGATATTGGTATATTATCTCAGACACCTACTGATTTTACATACAAGGGTTATAATCTTGAAATGTTCGATAGCCCAAAGCAATTTAAGGAGAGTACCAACTTAGACAATTTAGCACAGATTATTTCACAAAATAAAAGCGTTTTTGTGTATCCATTCTGGGGTGATGTTGATAATGGTGTTGCTGCAATAACTAGAAGTGACATACAAGTTCAATATAAGTTTGAACCAACTTGTGTGTTTATGGGTTCTATTGTGTCAGACAATGGAAGCAATTCAATTGGTCATAAATGCGCCCCAAGCGTAAACAATGGTATGAATGACCAGTTGGTGGCTAGTGAGGGTACTATTGAAATGATTCGTAAGACTGTTGATGGTTTTATTGAGGAATACCAGATTAAAGGAAATAGACTAATAAATAACGATGGAGTCTGGTGTTATCAGATTCCAATGAATTTGGACTATATCGGAACTGATGAATATGGAAATATAGTTCCAACCGACAATCCAAATAAGGGTATAGCAACTAGAACTCAAGTTAGGTTTAGAATAAGCAAGGATGAAACTGGTGATGAGGCTATTTCAAGACACACTGCCAAGTATCTTGTGCCTATGAATCCTATGTTTGACGAGACAAAAGTCGTTCCAACCATTAATATTAGTGGTAAAGAAGTTGAAAGGATGTATACATTTGGCACGTCTACCCCTCAGAGTTGTTTCCGTGACTTGTATTGGAATAATGTGTACAGCATTAAAAACTATATTCCTAAAACACAAGTTGCTCACAGAGCTTATTCTAAGAATTATAGCGCATTAAAAGGAGCAAACCTAGCAGCAGACCAAAACCAAATACCATTTAATAAACTTAATATAGATTTACCATTTACTTATATGGTAATTTGTCTCGTGTTTATCATAGTAACTTATGTGATATATTTTATTAATGAGTTCATTATAAGACCGATTAATAAAATACTTAACATTTTTAGAGAGTTTAGAAGATTAATTGGTAAACTACCTTTGGTTGGTAAAGGTCTTAAAAAGGTAATACCTGATATAAAACTTATAGGATGTATAAACATACAAGGTGGAATTGATGGAGGTAATGTAGCATATTATCCAGGATGTGGATGTCCTGGTAGCATTGACTGTAGGCATACTGATTGTCCAACAGACATGGGAAATAACTGTACTAAAAGCTCTAACAATGAAGAGTTAATAGATAAAATACAGCAAAAATTAGCACAAGATTTTAAAGTGGTTAAATTAGACCTATATCAAGATTGGGTTAATGGATGCCTTTATATGCCATTATGGTATTGGAGAAAAAGGAAAAAGAAGTCTTGGTTATTTGGACTAATTAAGTCTAGGGCTAAAAACGAGTATTGCAGTTGTGATAAGAAATATGGTAAGCTTAAAACATATGTAACTTGTGATGTTAACTATAAAAACAATTCTTTGGAAATAAATGAAAGTGATATTCCAGATAAAGAAGAAAGATGGCACAAGTTTAAAAAAAGCCGAGTTAGATATTTTAATGGGTTGATTAAACCTGTTGAAAATAAAGATGGATTAACAGCATATTATTATGTTGCATTACAACCAACAACAGATGTTACTAATCAAGATTTGGCAATGCTAGAAAGGATAAATCCTTTCCCAGCAATAAGACTTTATGCTACTGATATTATACTTTTAGGTAATTTAAGAGAAAATAACCTATATGGCATCCCTCAGTTCTTCAAATCATTACCATCAACCACAGCTAATGTACCTCCAATTGCTACAATTGAAGAGGAGTCTATTACCAAGGGTGATGATGAAGATTCTAATGTTGATACTGGCGGTGGAGAAGATTCAGGTACAACGATAACAACAGGAATGGATTGGGGTCATAACGGAAATAAACAAGTTCCAGTTTATAGAACTGGATTGTTTATGGATTTGGCATGTACATATGCAAAAACTAGACCAAAATCTTGTTTTAATGTTGAAAGACTTAGCGAGTATGGTGTTAATCTTGATATGTCATACGATATGAGTTATGTAAATTCAAGCACGGCAAAACAGCCCGAAGTAGCACCTTTCGAGACTGATGGCTTTATAAACAAATTAGAACTTGATGACATGGAAAATCGCGCTATGTTTGCAACAATGAATCATATTGGCTTTATTCCACAAGATTACCAAGATTCAGTTAGTGGATACACAACACAAGTACTTGATGATAATACGAATTATTTAATTCCTAAGTTTAAGTTTATTTATCCAGTCGATTTTGATGGAAGGCTTCAAATACCCATGAAAAAATATAAAAAAAGTTTTAGGCAAGCTCTTTTTGATGAAAGGGATGAACAATACTTAACATTTAGATTGGGTGCTGAAAGCGGAAACAAAAATGATAATCCTGAAGGTAGAATAAGGCATTTCTACATTCATAAAGATGATAATGACCATCATATGCCTTTGTATAATAACTCATTCTATTTTTATTTTGGTATAAAACCTGGAAGTACTGCAATTGATAAGTTTAATGAAATGTTTAATGCTGTATGTTTCAAAAATGTTAAAATGCCGTTTACGCCAATAATAGAAACACAAGGCAAATCATATTGCCCAATAGAATATGATGCTAACACTACTACTACAGTATGTGATTACAGTCAAAACTATGCTTATGGATATATAAGGGTCATGGTTGACGATATTAAAGCTCCATATACCTATGCTCTATATGATTCAAATAATATAGAAATAATTAGGGAAAGTGGAATGACTATGACAGATTTCGTCATAGGTGGAACTTTTATAGAAGATGGTGGTAAGAAATGTGTTAAAGTTAACGAAAATGGTAATGTTAAATACCAAATCGAAAGTAATGGAACAGGAACAATCATCGAACACTTAGATAACCAAATATATGTACTTGAACTCATAGATAGAGAGGGTAAAATGGTTTCTGAAAAAGTTAATTTGGAGAAAACAAAAATAAATGCAACTGTAGAAACTGAAGAATTGGGTACTAAGTTTTATGATGAAGCTACTAGTAGAATTGATTTTATTTGTAATGATAAAAACAATTTGTATGGTAAAATAAAGATAACTAATATTTCCGTAGACGGCTATATTTTTGTCATAAAAAATGTTACTAATGTCACTGCGCTTCCATATGTAAATAATCTTTATAGATTAAATGTTCATGCTGAAAGGCAAAACGAGGAAGTTCCAATGTTAGATGTTAATGTTTTAATCACATTACAAGCTAATGTTGAGTCTGGGTTAACAACTATGGACTGTTTATGTGACCAGAATAATCGTCCGTCCTCAATTGCAGCCTCAACAGGTGGTTTATCTTGGGATTTGGCTAGCATAGCACATTATTGGGTTAGTGTGGTTGAAAATTTAGATGAATATGGGAATGGAACTGGAACATATGCCATTGTGTTTAATGTTTATCAACCAACTAGTTTTGTTCTTACAATATCCCAATATTGTGGCTGTTTCGAAGATGCTTGTATTTTAGTTGATAATACTACATCAATTTCAGTACAAATTAACAATGGTGAAAACTTCAACACATATTTGAACACAATGCCAGTTAAGTTTATGCTTGGAACTACAAATGACAATCAACAAGCTACTGTAGCAAATCAAAGTTATTTCTATAGTAGTTCTGAAACAGATTCACATATAAAGGGTTGGTATGGTTTGCATCAAGAAGACACATATAGGTTTGTTCCGACAACTCCTGATAATGAAAGAACGTGGGAAGATTTTGTTGATTTGGATTTAGGTATTGATTCTTTGGATACTAGACAAAGAATATTACAGTATAAATTCAATACAATGTTTAGCCTTTCTGATGCGGCTTATGTAACTGAAAATTCAGACCTTACGTTTGAATATACTGCAACTGGAGGTGGCTCTAGGATATTATATAGAAGCGTAGTACCTCGTTATGAGGAAATGGATTTAATGTTTAGTCAATACGTTCTTAACGATTATAATACTGCAACACTACCAGATTCATCATTCCCTCATATAGTACCTAGAATATATTCTGGCAGAACTGGAAGCAGCATGGGTCCACTATGGAACGAACAGTATGAGAACAGCGACAAATTGGGTAATTATTTTGCTGCATTCACGCAAAACGGAAGATATGTGTCTACGTCTGCTATAAATTGTGATATAAACACAATGAGACTTCCAAATTATACTACGCAGTTTCCTTATGGTGATAACGTTAGTGTTAAAAAATTAGGTCAAGATATAACTGGACCTATTACTAATTTTATAAGGGCATATAACTCAAAAGATAATCAAACTGCTGATTGTCAGCGTATGAGTAAAACTCAACCATATTTAAGGTCTTTATTCGTTGATAGGAGATTTGATTTTGACTTAACTGTATTAGGGCCTTGTTTTGGTGATAGTTTTTCTTTACATGAGAACCCAGCTGTAGATAGAGTGTGGAAATCTACTAGAATATACGGTTTTACATATAATGGAATTGAAATGTCTTATGACAAAGACTATAATATAGTTTCTGCAAACACAAGTGACAATGGTTTCACTAAGAATAATAGACTAGAATATTCTTATTCTTCATCTGATTCACCTTATGAAGATGCCAAAACATATTATAATGCGGCTCTTACCGATTCTGTATGGGAGACTGATGAGGGCGATTCTCAAATAATAAAACGTCCTTATGAATCTACGTTTGGTACTCTTGATATAAGAAACTTATATTGGTCAGCGTTTAACAGAACACGATTAGGATATTATTGTAATAACGAACAAGGTGGCCCAGCTGGAATGTACGAACCGAGTCTACCTTTCTATGTATATTGTTATCCGTATAGCAGCCAAAACCAATTAGGTTATAACTGGGAATTTAATAGAGAAAGGGTGGCAGTTGATAAAAACTATCCTACCATTAGATATTTGGATGTTGGAAACATTTATCCTGCTGAAAGATATGATTTTTCATATATTTCATGTGGCTATGGAACTAATGTGGATATAAATCCAGATAATTCACTTGAAATAAAGGCAAGTAATGGTGAATCATTTGATTTTAGTTTCGATTTCTCTTCTCCAATACAGTTTATACCGCCTACTGAGGGCAATGATGACTATGGAAATGTCGTATTTAAGAAATTGTCAGTAGAAGACGATAATTATGTAAAGTTTGTGGCTGATAGTGTATCTTTAAACTTTAAGTTTACACCTAGGGAAAGTGACGATTTTGATATATACACTAGAGTTCCTATAATGATTAAAGTATTAACTAGAGATACAAACACAGGAGACTTAGGATATATTTGCCGAGCTAATGGTCATTATGTAGATGGTATTACATACTATAAAACAGCATCATTGAATAATCCAACAACTCAAGATGCTTGTATAAGGGGCGTTGATATATATAACATATTAACAGATAGAGCTATTAAATTACATAAATTTAACCATCCTAATCAAACATTTTGGTTCATTAATAAAGACACAACATTACCTAATGGAGTGAAGATTAGTGATGGCTTTACGTTGAAAAATGGTGCTCCCACTAAGGGTCAGTTCTATTATAAAACTGTTGAAGGAGATAAAGAATGGCTTAAATCTGATGACACTGATTTTGCTAACATTTTATTCGGATATACAATTGATGTAAACGAAGACAATGGCGCTTCTGTTTTTGCAATAGTTATTGATAGAGAGTATCTTTATAAATCTGAGGATATGCTTAATAGAAGATTTAGAACGGTAGAATGTTCTGATTTATTTGATGCAAGACATGTGCTACTTAAACCAACGCCTAATAACCCAGGTATTCCAGTAGAGATTAATGATGAGGGGGTCGCAACTAGTTATGACACCCCAGCATCTTATGTAATGGTATCTAGTGCTGCTACAGAAGCTGCCAACGCTAGTGCTAACACCAAGATACATATTCAAGTATTAGCATTTAGAATGAAATTCTCTACTACTGGCCTTCCTACGGCATGGCAATGTCAAGCTTTTGCTAATTATGAAATGATGTCATATATATTTAAGTTTACGGATAATGCAAATAATATATATTATGTAAATTGTAATGAATTTTATTTTTCAAAGAAAAGTAGAGATGACGTATATTTCTTAGACTTTGTTGTTAAATGGACGCAGAATATGGGTATTATGATAGATAATAATTGGAGTAGTGGAGCATTAGTTGAAATTTATGCTAAAACTCCATCTAATTTCACATATAAATTGTCTGAGTTCACAATAGCATTAGATAACCAGTGTTATCAAGTGAATGACAGAGGTGAATGTATTATTGAGGCAGAGCACAGTAAAGATAAAATGACAATAGGTAAAAAACTAAAAACAGATTTCAGTATTAAAAATGGATAAACAAATATTTCTTAATTCATATGACAGTAAAAAATCTGTCAACACTAGTAGTAGTGTAAGCGTTAATTTGAGGGGTAATAGGAAATTATTACCCTTCAATGACGTTGCCGAAGTTATTAGCCAATATGACCAGTATCTTGAAGAAAGAAGAAATTGTAACAAAATAAGATTAACTTGTCAAGTTAATACATTGTGTTCTAATGTTTTATTCAATAAAATAACTGAGATAGTTAAGAGAGAAGGAAGTAACGATGTCGTTAATGTAAATTATGGTGTCGGTGATAATACTGAGTTTAGTGGCGTTCTCTACAAGAATGAAGAAATGGGATTTTGGGGCAGTAATGGTATGACATACCAATCAGAAGACTGGAAAGTAAAAAACTCATTAAATAATGATAGAAGTAAACCAATTTCAGCCCTTACTAATGACCTTAAGCATAATGATGATGGAAGGATTAATCCTACTACTGACTGGCTACATCCTACAAACTCTATTAGAGATACACAATTATCGAATTTAGGTTTTGTATATCATTGTGGATTAGATTTTTTGAATAGCCATTTAATTAGAAGTAATACGTTCAGAACTGTCTGCAAAATGCCTGATGGCGGCTCTAATGCAACTTATTCAGCTTTTAATACCATTGCAGATTTAATGAGGGATGTGACTGGACATAAAATTTGCGAGAAATATTATTTTCCTATTAAAGCAAACGTTCCAGATGGGGCAAAATTTGTGGCTATGCATTTATACGATGCCGATAACATAGATACATTTGAAGATACTGTTAAGAAAAAACTAATTTATAAATATGATGGTTGGGTTGGCTTTGAAAATACATCTAAAATTAAGTCTTATTCTAATTTTAAACTTGATAAAGAGCTTAATATGGAAAGACCTTTAATGTATTATAATTCTGGTGATTTTGTTGACATGTACCCTTCTCATGATTTGTTTTCATTTGTTCCTAAATATAATGAATATCAGAATAGATTGGAAAAGAATTGGAACTATTGCATAACATATCCTAGCTCATCATTTACACCTTATATAAAAACTGTTAAGGTGGAAGGTAAAGAAACAAAGATATACAGTCCATTTACTGATATTATTGAATGTAATGATGGCGTTAATTCAATGAAAGCCATATATTTTGATGAGAACACAAGGTCAGATAACGGAACATCACAACTTGTCATATACAGTATTGCGAAGCATGGTTTAGATGTTGGTGATTACGTTAACATATATAAAACGTATACCACTGATTTATACTGGGTTGAGAAAAACGGAACTATTGTTAGTGAAAAATTTGAAAGTAAAGATGAAGCTAGTTATTTGTCAGCCGAATTGCAAAAAGAGGACAAAAATCCTAATAATAAGTATTCTGTTAAAAACGAAAAAGATGTTCTTGTAACAAGAAAGATAATTGATAATGCGGAGGTAGCAGAAGTTGTTGATGATTATATATTCACAGTATTCAATTCTTATTTTCAGATAAGTAAATATTGGGTTTATTTGGATGATAAAGATTTATACAGTGAAGATATTTCTGCTAAAACAAATGATGACGATGATAATTATGTTATATATAACATAGATTCAATAACTAGAAAATATTATACTAAAGGCAAACCAGAGGAGTCTTTTAAATACTATATTGTTAATGATAGATATGTTAATCTTGATGACAAAGCTCAACAAATATCCTATAAAAAAGTGGTAGGTGATATTGAGTGTGAATATTATGTAAGGATTTTTTCTAAATTGCCTAATTTTAAATATGCTAGTGCTAGCACGTCAAATGAATATGAAATATATAAAAACTCAGGAGAAACCATATCATATTATCAAGCTAAAGAATATGAATTTGAAAATCATTTGAGTAAGCTTGCTTTTGCTAAAAACATTTATGGCGATGATATTTCAGAAATCGTTTTCACAGATGACATAGATTTATCATACTTAAAAGACAACTTAGGTAGACCTTTATCTAGCCTTTATTTTACAGCAATAAAAAACAATCAAGGTTATAAAGAATGGTATGGATTTGATGCCCCTAATGATTATTGGTCTGGGCAACTTATAAGAACTAAAGCTGAAAATGTAGAGTTTTCACATTGTTTTGGTATGATAACTTGTGGGATAGATGCATCGGAAGAGTCAATATATAATGAAGATGTTGTATCAATTAAAAAAATAAACAATGTTGATGGAAAAAACGGATATGATGTCAGCGTTATTAACGGAGGAGAAGAAAGAAGGTATCTGTATACTAGAGACTCTAATTTGAGGATAAATGATTTTGAGGTGTCTTATGAAACAGACAAGCATTTCTATGGAGATTTATGCTATTACGATGCTTATAACGCAATTGAAAGGAGTATACAACCAATTCTTCATAGGTTTAACACAAGCCAAAGGGAGTGTACATCAACTAATTCGCAAAAATACTACTTGAATTTTAATTATGATGAAATAGAAAAAGATGATTATGATATTGGCGATGCATTTGTGTTGGGAAGTTATGGATATATAGACATTAAAAAAACTAATTTATGTTCATTTAAAGAAGGATATTATTATAACCCTCATTATGAAATACCAATTAAAACTTTCGATAAAGTTAAGACGGTGATGCCAGATTTTCTTGTAATAAGAGAATTACATTGGTTGTCTACAGGAACATATAAAATAACAACATTACAGAAACATTTTCTAAAATTCGGAGATAAATCAATGATTTATGACAGAATCAACGAAAAATACTATATTCTTAAAACAATTGAAAACATAAATGATAATGTGTTCACTTGTACTGTTTATTTGGATTCTGACGAAGAGTTTGCTTGTGATATAATGAAAGATGAAAACAATCCGATTCTTGATACGTTAACACCTAAAGATGATTTGTATGCAGCTTATAAACTATTTAAAATCGACAATTTAGATGTTCCTAGTTATGCTAAAGTTTTGAAAGATGGCACATGTAGAATCATTTGGAGAGATTTGTTAAACAATGGTGACAGTATCAATAAAGATGCCATAGAAGAGTATCCTTTTACTAATGGTGCTTTTTATGTAAACAAAAGAATTGATTTGTACACTAGAAGACAAGACCCACACAATCAATGGGGGCTTTATTCTGAAGTCGATATTCTTGGTAATGAAATGGATACTGCAACTGAAAATTACTACGCTAAAGAAGATGAAATAGTATGTTAAAATATAAATTTAAAGTAAGTGGTAATGGTTTAAATCAAGATGAATTGATTTGGAGAGAAAAATATATCTCTCCAGACCTTTCATTTATCAGTGGCGTTACGTCAACGGATTATCATCTTGAAAGATTTAATTCTCTAATAGTTAGAAATGACTATTACGGTATTCAGTCTGGTAATAGGTTAGATTGTGAAACAGTAACAAGACAAGGCTATATTGTTGTTAAAAAGAAACCATATGAAATTATAAGTGGAAGCGTAACCACATACAAAACTGGAATATTTGATTCTAGTGGTAAAGAGGTACATTATGGTGCTACAGATGAAAATGGTAAGAAATACCAATGTGTATTCATCAATGGCAAATATTACTATAAGATAAAGCCAAACCCAACAGAAGGTAATCCTAATCCTAGCGAATGTTTTATGATTACTGACTTTTTAGTTGACCAAGTTGGCAAACCAATTGAAAAAACCATATATCCTACAGAAATAAAAAGTGATGCTAATGTAAATAAACTTTTAATAGACACGATATATTGGATTGAAAACGGTCAAGTTAATATAGATGGTGATGTTTATTTATTTAACCCAAATGAAGGCTCTAATGGAACTTTAAGATATTTTGAAAATGGAGCACCTCTTAGATTGGAAAAAGACCCTAATACTGGCGAGGCCAACGAAATTGTTCCAGAGGCTGAAAAAATTGTGCTTCATCCTTATGATACTAAAAATTATGAAGAGGTTTGCAAATTCACGATTACATCAAAAGAATACGCAGAATGTAACTTTGAAGATGTTAGTTGTGGTAATTATTACTACTATGTTTCATTTAAAGACAATTATCTTAAAGTAAGAGAAACGGATATATCAGATACAGAATTTGTTTTTGAAGATTGGGAAGCGAGTGCTAGACCTATGTTTGTGTGCGAAATACCAAAATATATCATTGAACCATTTGATAGAAAGGAAAATCAATTAAAACCATTATTATACCCAATAAGAAACTATGACAGTGAAAAAATTTTAACAAAAGAAGATGCTGAAAAATTGAATATATTCACAATTCAAGATTTACATAAAATTTCTTCTTATGTGATAATTGAGAAAGCTGAAAAAATTGTTTCTCATGACATACAAAACAGTAATAATGGTAATCTTATAATAGTTTATATAAATAACGATGATTCTGGAGTACATATAAACGATGAAGTGTTTTTCTATGACATATATAAAACTGAAAACGAGGAAGTAGTTTATAACTTACAAGACTATGATGCAGAAAGTGGAGACACAGACGAATTCGTCTTATATAATGGCAAAAAATGTAAGGTTTATGAGAATTTATGTGATAGGGCTGTAGTGCCAGTTAGTGCATTAACAAATGAACAAGAAGCTTTACCATTAGAAGAAAAAATAAAAAAAGGGTTAGCTAACGAATTCGTTATTGACTACATTAATGGTAAAGTAGATGGTAAAGATGCAATAGTAGAATTTTATGGCGAAAATATACCAATGAGGCTAAAACAAGACCCTGATGACCCAACTAAGTGGCAGTTGAGAAAATATGGTAGGGTTGCTGTTGATACATGTGGCAATGGAGAAGTGAGGGCATCTGATATTCTTTACGACATAAACCCTCACGATGGTATATTAGTTAATGGAAAACCTTATAAACTAGTAATTAAAGAGGATATAATAAGTGGAGACCCAATATATACAAAGGTGGTTTCTGTTGGCGAAAGGAAAAACATTTCTTTCAATGTTAATGATAGGATTGGTAGCTCTATGTTAATTTGTGAGCCAATTATACCAAACAACTTAACTAGAAGTTTTTCATCCTATATGTCCAAATTGATGGTAAATGATGTTGTTCTTAACCAAGCTACTATGAGTTTGATGGTTAAAAACAAGGTGTTCGGTGATGAAGAAATTACAGAATACTCTGGTTGGGAATATAGATATGCATATTCTACCATTGAAGATAGTTTGATGTGGTTTTATACTGAGAAGTATAATCCTAAAATACTAGTGCCAAGTGGACACATTTTAATTCCATTAAACTTGAATGTCAATTATGCTAATAACACAATACAAGACGATATTGTTAATGACCAATTCTATAGGGTGGAAAAAGAAAAAGCGATAAATGATATTGTAGATATGGAAAAGGATGTGTATTCACCAATGTATATTTTCAACTCTGATGAAGCAATAGATGAATACTTTATTTTAAATGATTTAACAGATGAAAATAAAAAAGAATATAAAGAAAAATACATTGGTTCTTTAACAGAATTTAAACCGATATATGAGATTAATTTAAATTTCCATTTTAGAACTAGAACCTTAGATAATTGGAAAGTTAACGAAAGATATGATTCAGCAGAATCATTATCTGCTGATACTGACAACTGGTTTGTTACCGACTTTCATCCATATAAAGACATGCTAGAAGCTGAAAGTGAAGATGAAGAGGAAATGAAAAAAATCATTGAGAGGAAAAAACAGCTTATGGATTCTTCTGATTTGATGGGATTGCTTAATTTTACATATGATGATGTATTCTATCAAAAATCAAAAGTTGCAAAGTCCTTTGTTAGATTATCATTGTATGATTCAATAGACCCACAGACTCAATCATTATTGGATACTTCTTCTGTATTTGTAGATGAACACTCGTTATACAAAAAATTAATTGATAACTCTAGAAAAAATGTTAATGCATTTGGATTAGTTAAAGCACCTGAAATGGAGTATACAGCAAATACTCAAGGTCAGATTAGTAGTGCTGATACATCAAAACCAGATGTTGTGTATAAAATTTCATTGATGACTGAGTTTTTAGGAGAAAATAAAAATGAAAATTATACAAAGATAAATCATTATAAAGGCAGTTGGAGAGGTGCAAGTGCAGTTACATTTGATGAGTCTCATAGAATAAGCAGTAGACTTACAATTAAAAACAAATATCAAACAGACACTTCTTCAGAAGGTTTCTATCACTATATATTCAGGGAATATTCAGAGGATTTACATCCAAAGCCAATTTATATGAAAATAGAATATAATCACGCTGGTATTGGTAAAATAATCCCAATGTTAGTTCCTATGAAATGGACTTCTGGTAAAACATCAACTGATTTAAATGATTATAAAAATCTTAAAATAAATCCAATTTCAGCATTAACATTAAGTGATAGCAATGATATAAAAGATTTAAAGAAAGGAATACCATTGTCTTGTTTATATTCACAATTATACATACCTTTTTATGCTGTGTATGATTTTATCAACAAACAATACGTTTATGTTATTGATGAAAGATATTTAACAGAAAATAATAAAGATATTTTACATAAAAAAGGTATTTTGAATATTGATTTATTTGAAATGAAAATTATGGATGAAGTTGAGGAAAATCCTAGCGCACCACCTACTGACCCTAGAAAACAAAAAGTAGGAAGAATTAATATCAACGAAGATATGTTTTCTATAAATTATTTTAACAAATAATAGATTATGAGAAAGATACAAAAAACAATTTCATTAGAGCCAATGACATCTAGATTGCCTAGTGTGTTGCCAGCTTATTTGGATAATAAATTGTATTACTTTGATGATGACTCATTAAGGGCAAGAAAATATGAATATACTAGTAATTGGGGTTTGGTGCCAGTTAATATTGTTCTAGACCGTAAACCAAGTTCTAGCTATACATATGACAAGTATCATTTAGTAAGTGGAACTCATTCCTATGGAAATATTTCAGTTAATGGAGAAATGGAATTAATACCACACCCATATGACGAATTTGAACATGGCGATGATGGGTCTGGTTACACATTGTCTTTTGATACGTTTAGTAAATGGTATCATTTTTTTGAGGAATACTATAATTTGTTGAATAATTACGGACATTGTAGTATGACATATTCTAGTGCCACTGAATATTACCTTAATGAATCTAAATCAAATTATGCCACCCAAATGATATACGGTACAGATGAACAAACATATATAGATTTAGATATTGAATTTACTGAAAAAGGTGGTATAGTTTCTTCCACAGAAAACTTTAAAACATCTTATGTAGATGCAGGACTTTATAAATGGATGTGTGAGAATATTGTTCCTAGATTTACAATACCTTTTGAGTATAGAGATTATTGGAATAGGACAACGCTGTTTTATCCAGATGTAGTAAAAGAACTTGCGTGGTTCGCAGAAAGACTTGATTATGATAAAGAAGGGGTTAATTTTGGAAATTATCAGCCAAATACCGATAATGAGGTAGAATTATGGGATTGTAAAAACAAAAAAGTTGATGATTGCTGTGACTGTGAAAAATATTTTGGAAAAGGTGGCAGAAGAACTTATGATGCAATGGTTGCATGGTATAAGGATGTACAAAAAAACATCAAAACCATTAACGAGACTGTTAGCGGTTCAGTAAACTCTTTTATTCCTACCATTATTTTGCCAACTGAGCTTCAGAATTCTGTTTATGATTTGGGAGAATTTAGTATATTTTCTAAAGACTACGAACTTGGTACTGATTACAGAACTGTCGAGACTGTAAGCGGTAAGGTTAGAACAACCATTAAGTACGATAATGGTAATACACATGGTGGAACTGTTGTAACAGTAAGTGGCGATTCTATGATGTTAAAAAATAATAGTGGTCCTGGATTCTATTTTGACCCAGTACTTATGGAAAAAAAATATGATGATACAGCTTTTACTAGCTATTCGCAAGCATATATTGATAGTCACGAAGACGAGTTTAATATTACAGAATTTAACCAATATTGTTTCACTGAGGACAATAGAAAGGTTACGTGGACTGGCACATCTATTACCCCTCAAGTTAAAGCAAAGTTGTGCGCTGAAGTATATGAAATAGAATCAACAAATTCAATGTATATTGATGGTTATTTGTACGAAATAAAAAGGCATGAATATGGTATTTACGACTATAATGACCCATTTTTAAGTGGAAACACATATTTTGTATATAGAGAAAGAGAAACTGATACACCATATGTTGTTATAAATGGTAAAAAAACATATGGAACATTGTATTACAGTGGTACAACTCCAGTATATTATTTTACGTTCTTTAAAGTAAAGAACAATTGTTGCGAGAACAATGAATGTGAAAGTAATAAATGTAAAAAAGGTGTAAGTTATTGTAATAATGAGATATTCAACATAACTGATTTCCAAACTTTCCCTAGGTGGGGAAAACAAGCCACAAAGTTTAAAAACTATATTACATATCATGGTTTAGATTATGTGGTTGAAAATGATGGTACAGTTCCAACATTATATAATGTTGTAAATCAAAACTTGGTATTCAGGGTTGATGGAATTTTCCAAGATAAAGAAGGTACTAATTATTACTGCACTGGTTCAACTGTCTACAGTGGCGAATCAGTACCTATAATTGATTGTAATACAAGTGGTTATGAAAGTGGGTGTACTAGAATAAATATAGCTGATACTAGCACGCTTAAAAAAACTGATTTATATTGGTATTGTACACAAAGCACTAATATTAGTGGTGATGGAAATGGTAAATGGTGCATTTTGTATAAAGATTCAGTCACCACAACAGTATATGATGCTAAAATAGTTACAGGTAAAACGGCTTCTAAACTTTATGATTTGCGTTATCCTAGTTTATTGGTTGATGATATTGGACAAAAGTTAGAGGGTATATACAAAGTAAGACCAGATTATGATACACCTTATGATGCAGAACATCCTGAGCGATACAAAATTAAAAAATATATGCAACCGCCTCAATATGGACAAATTGAACCAATATATCAAGTTGGAAATACAGCCAATATAAGACGATTTAGTTTAACTGTTCAAGATGAAGATGAAATAGGAAGCGGAAATACGAACTACTTTGTTGGTGATATTATAACTGAAATGTCGTTCTATTATTGTGATGGCAGTGGTAAACCAATTGAATCAACTAGGAAGACAATTCCAGATACTGCTGATACTTCCATTACTTCTTCATTAGGGGCAATAAAATCAGCAACTAAAGCAAAAGAAGATGTTGAACAAGATTATCCATTATTGGATGATATAAGATGCGACATAACGTATTATGTTGGTGCTACTTTGTCTAGAACGAAGGGTGGCCATTATCAGTTAGCAGACAACACAGAATATAACACTGGTGTTAAATATACTGAAACAGTTAGGTTTGTTAAAACTGAAGAAAAATATTTCCTAAGAAAACCAAATAAAAAGGTATTGCCAATTGATGAATTGAAACCAAGTAACAATGACGTGTATTTTCCAATATACATATACAAATTAGAGCAAGATAAAACTGCTATTAATTCCACATTATACGGTACATCATATGAAGTTGCTCTTGCTAATTTTGAAGCCACTATTAACATAAAAAATGGTAGTAAATGGGAATATGACAATTGGAAAGATATGGCGAAGAGGAACAATTTAGAGGTTTTCCCAGTATTTAGGGAAGAATATAAAATGGGTATTTCTACCATTGAAAAAATAGATTCAGATATTTATATAGACAGAGGTATAAACGCTTCTTTTGAAAAGCATTTGAAGTTAGGAGAAGTATATTCTTTGGAGGCGTTAGAACAATATGGAAATGGATATTTTAAAATAATTGAAGGATAAAAACAAACGAATATGATTGGAGCATATGGAACGACAATACCAATAAACATTAGCAACGGACATATACCTAGCTTGGTTGATATTTCTTATTGTTATCACGAAAGTATGTCTTATGATTCCATTACTAATATGAGATATAAGGAATTGGATAGCACTTTATTAACTCAAGCAGTTAGAGATATATCTACTACAGATGCCGATAATATAATAGAGGGAATGTATAACTTACAGCTTCCTATTAGTGAGTTCAATAAAAAGGGATTTTATACTGTTTATATCAAGCCAAGAGAGATAGAAACTGTTATAACTGATGTTGGCAACCTTACAGCATTTCCAAATGTAAGGGGTCTTGTGATTGATACCGAACAGATTAAAGATGACACTGTTAAAGTTTTAGCTAGGTCTAACAATGAACTTGTTGGATACAGGATTATATATCTTGATGAAAGTTCAAGAAGGCAAGATTTTTATAGAATAATTACTAGCAATAATAAATGTGAACCAGTAGTACAAGCTCCTAACAGCTCTAGTGATAAATCATATACATACCGTTATGAAGACAGCTCTAGTTTAATATTCGTTACTGTTTCTCCTTCATCTGCGCCAACATTTAAAGATAATGCAGCGCCTTATATCGGTAAACCAACACAAAGGATTTTGTTGGTAAATACTTGGTTTGAACCAATACAAATAGATATTGAGTTAACCACGCATGATGTAGATACAATTAGTTATATGCTTGAAAATAGCCAGTTGAGAGATTTGGATAATGGAGTTGTTACAACTTATAATGATAACAATGAAATATATCATCAAGCAGAACACTTTACACTTAAAGACCAATACACTGGCAATCCAGTTTATGAGGTAAAACAAAACAAAAATAACAATATTGATTTCAGTCAAACCATTAGCGATAAAATAGGATAATTATGGCTTTAATTAAATCTCATTCAAACTATGTTTTGAAATCAAAACATCAGACAGTTTCAGATGGAACAATATGGGAACGTGACATTACAACGATTGGTGGTGTTAACCAGTTCTCTCCTGGACAAGTGCCAATATATCGTAGCAACAATTTCATCATTTCTGTAAGGAATGATGGAAGAATCAGAAACCAATTCAATAAACCAAAATGGTATGAAAACTCAGAGGGCACTATATGGACTCTTGAAAATGTTGATGAAATGGTTTCTCCATTTGAAGATGAAAATGATGTAAAAATTGTATTGAAGCAAGATTATTATGACTTTAATGATTTTGCTTATTATGGTTCATTGTCTGAAATGTTTAGGGCTGCTATTATAGATTTGGCACAAAGATTTCCTGGAGAATTGTATTTGTCAAAAGACAATCCAAATGCTTATTATACTAGTGGTACAACAAAAGAAATCGGTGAATATTACGATGATGTTGAAAAGACTTTATTGGGTAATGAAAACTTAAAGTATGTGTTTAATCCTTATGGAATAAACATTCATAGTATATCTATGCCTAAAGATGGTGATTTTTTAAAATACTTTGCAGAGGAAGGATATAAAAACTATGAAATTATCGAAAATGATGATGAAGAAAATCCTATTGAAATCACTAGTTGGGATGTTGATTATTATTATTTTGAGTATGATAAAAAGACAAAACAATACATAAACTATAGCGCAACCACAAAGGACACTAGCGAAACCAAAGTCACAAGTGAAACTAGTGGAACACCATATCCTTGTAAGGGAGAGAAAGCGGCAGTTATAACTATTGGTACTACTGATGGAAATGTTGAGATAGAAGCTTGGTTGGGTGATGAATTATGCTACCTTTATAGTGGAAACACTACTATTCACATAAGGCCAACAGAGAAATATATTTCTAAGTTTTATAACGAATGTGATAATTTTGAAAAAATTATATTAAACAGGAAAACAACTCCTAAATATAAAGCTATTTTCTCTGTAATCAAAGAAAATGATTACGGCTATTACAGAGAAATGGAAGAGTTCGTATTTCCTACTGCTGAAGGTGGTTACAACTTAGATATATCTGAGTATGGATTTAATACATATACAACAAGATTAGCTGAGATAGGCGCATATTATGACGAGTATTTTACCGACAATTTATATAGGTCTATGACCCATGAGGCAATCAAGAATTTTGACTGGACATTTACTCGTGAGTTCTATGAAGGTGATGAGCAAGAATATGTTTTTGGCGGCGAAAAAATACAGAAAACATTGAGACTTTTTGCTAGAGAGTTTGATGAAATTAAATCATATATAGACAATATAGCAAATTCCAATAACATATCATATGATGAAAGAAACAACTTACCAGATTATTTCCTAACTGATACAGTAACTGACTCTGGTTGGGATGTTAAACTTGTAATACCTTATGGTTTAAAGGAAGTATTTTTAAATGATAGAAGTGAAAATACGACTTATACCTTAAAATCACAATTAGAGAATTCTGTTGGGAGTAGATATTTCATGAGACAATTTTCACAAACGTCTGATGAAAAAGTAATTCCTTATTCTAAAGAAAACCTACCTTCAAGCGTTAAAGATGGCTATTTTGTCCTTACTTGTGACGGTGATACTAGTTTTGTACAAGATGTGTCTTGCGGTTATGTTGGTTCTCAGTACAAGTTCTTAAAGGCTTCAGGTTCAACTTATTATGATGGAACTGCCAAAGAATCAGATGAAGAAGAAGAATGCGGTTGTAAACTTGATAACCGTTTAAAGTATAGAGTTAAATCTTTTACTGATGAAAGGCAATATTCATATTTAGAAGCAAACAATGAGTTTTTGAGGAGGTTAAAGATTAATTCTCCTTATATCTGGCGCAATAAAGGAACAGTTGAAGGTATTGAAATGATATTAGGAATGTTCGGTTTAAAAAGTAAAAGATGGGTTGAAGCGAACAATAATTGTAAGTACAAAAACAATAAAAATGCTTACGACTATGAAATTGTAGAATATTCTTCTTTTACCAATAGAATTGAAGAACAATGGGATGCGTCACACCAAATGTATAGAATTGATTGGCTAAACTCTACTAAGACAATCACTTACGATTACAGAACTGTGTCAAAGTATAATACTAATGGAGCAGACAGACTAAATTATTTGACGTATCAAGGAATTCCTGTAGCTTATAGGGATGAATATGAATATAGTGATAAGTTTGTTAGTTCTGCTACTAATTATTCTCCTTATATTAAGGTTCAAGCATTGGATTATTCATGGACAGGTACAATTCAAACAACATCATCTTCAACTGAAGCATTTAAAGAAATAAGTAGAAACAATGCTCCAGTTAAGAGAAGGTATCTTTACCCTCAATTCAATAAAGATGAGCAATTAGACGGTAATCCATATTTCCAGATGGATGGAGGATGGCTTTCTAAGTCAATAGGTAGCGATAAGAATATTTATAATTTCCAATTTGATTTAGATGATAATGTTGTTTTTACTAATAGAATAGATAGTGGATATACTGATGAAAACAACACAATTATTGATAACAGACCATTATTTAAAGAGACAATTAGAAATATAAGATTGGTTGATAATATTAAAGAATTATTAGCAATACCAAAAAATGAACTATATAATGGTGTAATTGTATATGTCGCTAAAATTGAGAAAGATATTGCAGTTATAGGAAATACTGTTTATGACATCAAGTATGAATATAATGAAACTAATGAAAATGAGCCATTAAAATATATCGAGTTAGTTAAATCTGATGGGTTTATTAGAGCCACTTATGGAATGTATTTCGACAAAAATATTATCGTATATGATAGAAATGGCCATGAGGTTGAACGTGACGTGGCTAACATGAAAGATGGAATGGTTTTGAAAGCGTATATTTTTGAAAATCAAAGCCCACAGTTTGTTTGCAAATCAAGTGAAAGTAATTATGTTACCAATTCATTTAACATGGTAACAAGCGAAGATGATGATACCAATTATTTCTTGTTGGAGAATGTTGATTTTAGTGACACTTTGATTAACAAGAAAAATGAGAGTTGGACATATGGTTGGAAAAGGTTAAAAAACTATGACTGTGATTATTTGAAGGTTAATACAATTGAAAACTATTATAAGGGAAATAACCCTCATAATGGTAAAATGATTTACGATTCAGGACATGAATATTTCACGTATTTCAATAGAATATTCAAACATGCTCATGATAATAGGCTATTTGATGAAAGATGTTTTAATGATGTTAGTTACACAAATGAATATACAGGTGAAGAGTATAGCGATTATTTAGTTGAGATAAATAGTTGCGGTTTTAATGGGCTAATTGACAAAAACGAATTAATTAAACATTATACTCCATTTTTAATATCTGGTGATACTAAAATACGTTATTTCGGAAATTATAAAACTAGAAAAGGTAGCGTAGGTACAGATGCTAATGAGATAGGTAAAATCTATATATATGGAGAAAACCAAGAAAAAATCTATAATGACGAAATAAGGTATATAAATGATTATAGTGAATATAGTGGTTCTGTGATTAGTTATACATTGAAAGATTATGCTGTTGGTTTTAGTGATAAAACCATTAAACTAGACCATGTATTCGATGAAACTAAAAAAAAATGGATTCCAAAGGAAGCAGTTACTAGTGAAACACCTTCTACTACATTAACAATACCTAGTGGAACGAGCACAAATCCAATCATTGATATTCAAACTGATAAAAAGTTTAAACTATGGAATGATGAACTTGTGACAGCAGAAGTAATAAACAAAGATATTATAGATGAATCCACAAATCAAATTATGAACAACAAGAGGCTGTCAATTATATTTAATTTGAAATCAAAGAATTGGTATTCAAATTCTGGACAAACAGAAGTCAAATATTTGGATAACATTGTGATGAATTATTTAACACAAATGTTACCTTCTACAGTAATTGTTGATATATACTATAAAGATAATGAGCAAAGCAATAAACAAGAAAAACAAGTTGAGGAGTGGGAGTGCGTCACGCCAGACTAAGGTAACAACATCGCAAACGTTAGTGTCTTATGATGATTTTGCGTCATGGATAGTTGTATCACAAAAAATAACTACTGAAGAAAATTCTAGCGATTGCCCTGAAATTGTTACTCCAACTCCTCCTATATATAAATGGGATACAGGATATACTTGCTCTGGATGTGATAAATATATAGTTAGTTCTCAAACCGTGTCGTATGATAATGGTGAGAACTATAGACCTACTGGGATAGAATATACCGATTTCGTGGAGGCAAATTCAACATATTGTGGCTGTGGTTCACCTAGCTCCCCTATATATAAATGGGATGAAAGTGGCACAACATGTATCGGATATGATAAGTATAAAATTTATGCACAAAAAGTTTCTTATGATGGTGGATTAAGTTATGTATATACTGGAGCAGTAAATAAAGAATTGCTTGAAGTTCATTCAAGTGATTGTACCGATGTTCCTCCAGATGGAGAATATAGGTGGGTTACTAATACTGGGTGTACAGGATTTGATTTTTACGAAATAAGGACGCAACAACGTTTAAACAAAGAAACAGGTGTTTGGGAAAATACTGGTGGCGTTGATAGAAAATTGATTGAGGTTAATTCTGAACATTGTGGATATGCTAGAGAACAAAGCAAATGGATTGTTGTTGAATACTTTTGTAATGAAGAGAACTGTGACAGATTCCAAAAAGAGGTATTAAAAACATGCACCCCTACTAGTGAGTGCAGCTGTAGTGAAAAAAGATGTTGGCAAACGACTGACGATTATAGAGACACACTTATAAGGCAAAATTCACCAATGTGTTATGAGTCATATAGGATATGGATTGAAAGTGAGCCTATTGAACCGATTGAGCCAATAGAGCCTGTTGAGCCGAAGAGATACCAATATGTTACTCAAGAAGAATATGAAGCAGCATATGCTCAATGGGAAATTGACCATGCACAATGGCAGACAGATTGGAACTATTGGCATGATGTAGCGCACCCTCAGTGGGAAATTGACCATCAAGAGTGGTGGAAAGAACACATAGAATGGTGGGATACTTATGCTGAATACGAGGTTTTAGATGAAGCTTATGCTGCTTGGATGGAGGCAAGTGATGGCTACTACGTATGGAGTGGCGAAAGTAGGGAACATCATACTGTTAATGGAGTGTTATATCCATCAACAGCTTGTGAAGCTTATATACTTGCCTATGAGAAGTGGGAAAGAGAGGAACCTGAAGATAAGAAAAGTCCAGAACATTCAGCTTGGGAAGGAAATGAACCACCGTATACAGTTTGTTGTGGAGTGTTGCCAGATAATAAATGGGAATATTATGAAGGGTGCTGTGAAAGTGACGATTGTAACTGTAGTTTAACAGTTGAAAGTGGACAAGAAATGATGGAGTTTTATGGCGGAACAGTTTCATTTGCTGTAGGTAATAGTGATTGTGGCTATTATGCTTATGAAAAAGAATATAAGTATGACCCAATTAATGAAAATTGGAAGCCTACTGGTGAGATAAGACATCCAGATACAAAAGAAATTGGCGAAAGAAAAGTTATTGAAGAAGAAAGTCCTATTTGTTGCCCTGTACCAGAAGGACAATTAACTAGATGGGTTGTTAGTGGAACTACTTGCGATGGGGTAAATTTACACAACAATGAAGTTAAAGAAGTTTCATATGGCGATTATGATGAGGATGATAATTTAATTTGGCATACATCTAATCCAGTTGAAACTAGACTTGGTGGACTTATTCAAGAAAATTCAACTGAATGCGGTTATGTATGTACAGTTACATTAAAAACAAATGCAACTAGCGTTAAATTTTATAATCCAGAAACTACTCCGAAGACATTGTTAGGTACAATAACAGTTTTGGATGGAATTGCAGTATATTCAACTAGTGTAACTACTCGTTATTTGGTGGCAGAACCATATAGGGTTGGTTATACATTTAACCCATCAACAATTAGCATTTGGTGTGGCGAAATGAAAGAATTAAACGGAGAAGTTGCAAGTAGATGGACTGCTGACACAGGATGTTGTGAAGTTGTAAAAGAAACTTGTAATTGTAGCTTAACAATTCAAAGTGGTTCTGATATGATGGATTACAATGGTGGAACAGTTGCATTTAAATTGGGTAGTGCAGATTGTAACCTCTATGAATTTGAACGTGAAGAAATACAAGATGAGCATGGCGAGTGGATACCTACTGGAGAAATAAGAAATGTAAGAATAAAACAAACAGATAGTTCTGTTTGTTGTCCATAACATTTAGTTATATGATTAAAGTTAATAATGCAATAAAAGAATATATTTTAGATTTAAACCAATCATTTGATGATGAATATATATTGAACGTTGAATCTTTTGATGGTGATATGTTTTTATCATGGTCTGTTTCGTTTGCTAATGGTGGGGGGGTTTCATATTATACTGACTATAGGAATAGATTAACAATTAAAATTAATAATCTTGAAACTTTTAAAAATGAAGCATTAGTGACTTTAAAAAATAGTAAAAAAGATTCCATTTTAATAAAAATACTTCCTAATCAAGAAGCTATTAAAGAAAAGGTGTATACATTTAAACTAGGAAAAGTTACAACAGAATCAGAAACAATAAAAATTAATGTAGTGTCAAAAGTCAATGGAAAAAATCATCCTTGGAGTGTTGAATATGACGGAAAGCCTTATAATTTGAATGTATCATATACTAAAACTAAGCTCAATATAGTTTCTGAAGAAGAAAGTGGTTTTGAATTTAAATTTTTGATTATTATTACTCAAGAAAAATCAAAAAACAAATTAACAATTGCATTAAAGCATAATTCAAACGGAACTATAGAAATAATAAAAACTGATTAACCTTAAAAGTTAATCAGTTTTTCTTTGTCTTCGTCTATATCATCTATAGATTCAATTTCAATGTCATATAATCCATAATCCGTTTCCAAATCAACGAATTCATATGTTAGATTTTCCATGTCCCAAACAACAAAACCATGTTGTGATACCGTTTCACCGAATGTCTGTTGGATAAGAGAACCTGGATATACTATTTCACAATCCCCTCTTTTGAGGACTTGTCGTTTATGAATGTCACCAGCCATAACAAAATCGCACCCTTCAAACAAAGACCCTTCAACTCCGTTGTCCACAACGCTTCCGTTGTTAAGACTAGCACCGTCAACCATTCCATGATACAACCCTATAACCGTTTTACCTTCTCTGTTTATTTCACTGATGTCAGGGGCTTTATATCCATTGTATATTGAGTATAGTACCCATGTGATGTTTTCGTCCTCTATAATTCCGCTTTCATAGTTAAGCATTCCGTCAAAGAACTTACAGTTTGTAAAGTTAGCAGTGTCAAACAATGCCGTCAATGTGTCGGTTCTTGAGGTGTTGTTTACTAAAAGGTCGTGATTTCCAGCTATAACTATTACATCGGCTATTTCTTCTAATTGTCTTAGAAAGAAACTGCTGAAAGTCATTAGTTCGTTTGAAATGTTGTTTTTCTGATGTACCAAATCTCCAGCAACCACAATTCTTATTTCTTCCCTTTCATAGTTTTGTGCAATTTCATTACACTTTTCCACAAATTTTGTAAGCTGTTCAGCGTATTCTGAAAGTCTTTGGAAGTTCCTTATGTGAATATCGCTGCAATGTATTACGCATTTTATCATATTTTAAACTTTCTGCAAAGATATGTAAAATAATGTTAAAATGCAAATATTTATAATAATAAAATATAAAAAAATTATGATTATACTAATTGACAATGGACATGGCTCTAATACAGAGCAGAACGGAAAATTCAGTCCTTTATTAGAGAGTGACATGAAAATTGATGCAGAGTTTACCAATAAGGGAAGATTCCGTGAGTGGAAATACAACAGAGTCATAGCAGACGATGTTGTTGAAGAATTGAAAGCCTATGGTTATGATGCAAGGTTGTTGGTTCCTGAAGACACAGATATTTCGCTTTCTGAAAGAGTTAGAAGGGTCAATACATTATGCAATAAGTATGGGGCTAGTAATGTAATATTGGTGTCAATTCATTCTAATGCAGTTGGTCTTGGAAATGACTGGATGAATGCAAAAGGATGGGAAGCTTATACAACAAGAGGTAAAACTAAGTCAGATACACTTGCTGAGTATCTTTACAAAAGGGCTGAAAAGAACTTTGAAGGTAGGAAAATAAGAACTGATTGGACTGACGGTGATAGGGATAAGGAAGCTGATTTCTATATCATCAAGAAATCAAAGTGTCCAGCAGTATTGACTGAGAATTTCTTCTATGACAACAAGGATGACTTGGAGTATTTAACTTCAACTATAGGTGTACATGCTACAGTTAGGACTCATATTGAAGGAATTCTAGATTATCTTAA
>AUXO017637115.1_pt1 | contig 29428 bp, 59 predicted proteins | sample 768731 | NCBI WGS metagenome assembly AUXO01 (sample SAMN02715735, study PRJNA202380) | gut metagenome | biome: sheep rumen | host: Ovis aries | place: New Zealand: Palmerston North
GCCGCTGTGGTGGAATAGGTAGACACAGCAGACTTAAAATCTGCCGACGAGAGTCGTGAGGGTTCGAGTCCCTTCAGCGGTACCAAACGCTTGACGTATGCGGAACATGGCTCGCCTACAAAGACGAGAGCCCAGTGGAAATGCGTTTACCAAGTTTCATTCACTAACGTTTGTGGTGTTTACGCCGATAGTTGGTATGCGTCGACGTAAAGAAACTTGGTAACCCTTATGCTTACAGGGTCGGGTCCGGAACCGGAAGTAAGCACGGCGTCAGAGTGCTGAGCAAGCGTCGATAGGGAAAGGTTCCCCTTGCAAAGTCTGTCTGCTTCGGTGTACAGGCCACGAGAGCTGAGGAAATAAGACTCTCATATTCCAGCGAGAGCGAGGTTAAAGGGCCCAGAGAGACTCTACCTCGCTCTTTTCGTATATTTTACACCTCCTAGTATAGAAAGGAGTGACAATAATATGATTATGAATGAAGCACAAGAAACAATTCGTTATAAGATTTTGTTGAATCCGATCAACCGAAAGATGATCCGGGATGCTGCCGAAGAATTAACCGAAACAAAAATTAACAAAAGGTTAGAGCATAATGGCGAGCCTCTGCTTGGCACAATTTGGAGATTAATCGGAAATAACACCAATCTAACATTGGAGGAAAAGGTTAGCTTACAAATCAAAATGTATTGGGACGCACTCGATGAGTACAAAGAGCTGCTAGCTTAACAGCGGCTCTTTATTTTTTTTTCACATTGGGGCGTGGTGAAGCGGTAACACAGCGGACTTTGACTCCGTCATTCGTAGGTTCGAATCCTACCGCCCCAGCCAAATTCGTATAATCTACAAGGTTTATAATGGAGGTGATAAACTATGTTAAGACGCCATATGACGTTCGAAGAAGCACTTGCAGTAACAGAAGATTCATTCGATGCTGAATGTTTGATGAACTTTATCAACGAAACAGTCGATAAGAATGGTTATGCGAGCTTTTCGGATCTGAAATACTGGTACGAGGAACTCAGTTAAACTTTTCATTAAAGAGAGGCTAAATACGGCTTCTCTTTATTTTTTTCAAAGGAGACCTAAATGACAAACGAACAAATTAGACTTATAGGCTACTTATATTTACTCGGATTTATAGTCGATCTTATCTGGCAGATCCGAATGATTATTGACAGAGGTGGATTTAAGGCTATGATTAAAGAAATCGCCGATGATGTTAAAGTCTCGCATGGCTTTGTAATAGCGGTCGCAGTACCTGTAATAGCTTTAACGATAGCGGCATGGCCAATTACGATGCATTTTGAGATTTCGAAAACGGACCGTTAGCTCAGTCGGTAGTAGCGCCAGACTCATAATCTGTGGGTCCAGGGTTCAAGTCCCTGACGGTCCACCATGATATTTTTGATACTAGAAAGGAGACTAGAAATGCATCCGCTTGCATTTTACAGAGAATTACAAGAGCATAGACTAACGCTAGATAGTTTTCTTAATTTAAAAGAAACTTGGGAAAACCTTCCAGCACGAGACCGACTCTGTTTACTGAGAGATGAAACATTAACCGAAAAAAGAATAAAAGCGTTGCATTCTATAGCTGATAAACAACGCGAAATTAATGATAGAATTTATCCACATGGTACAAAAGTTTTGCATCGTTTCAGAAATTGCGGAGTTGGAATCGTTGAATGGACAAACGCGGTTTGGATAGCCGTACGTTTTGAAAATGGTGAAAATACAGCATATTATCCTGAAGAGATTAAGAGACTAGAATATCCGATTCGATATTAGAAAGGAGACTAGAAATGCTTATTAATAAACAACAAAATGAAAGCGTCTATGAAGCTCTTAGTACTGTACTAACCGAATGGGCTATTAAACATGATAAATACGAAACTCTAATTGTTGATATTAAGACAACTGTTCTAGGCACAGACCGAATTATAGCCTTTCCGAATGGCTTTGACTATGACTTTGATACTGATTGGTATGAAGGCGGATATGTAGAATTATTAGGAATAATGCCAATTAACGAAATTACTATTGTTCACGATTTTTGAAACTAGAAAGGAGACTAGTTATGAGCAAAACTGATGATATTTTAAGACAACTCGGATGGCAGCGAATGACTGGAAATCCAAATCCTGACATTCTGTGGTATGTATTTACCGGACGGTCTGATTTAAACGAATTAGATGCTTCCGATATGCAAGACTTTCCGAATCGCGATATTCATATGGACTGTATTGTAAGGCTCATTCGTGATCCGGATGACGACATTCCTGAAGAACTCAGACCTTTCTGGCGTCTTACCTATAAAACTAACGTTAAAGAAGATAAAGAAGATAAAGAAGATTCCGGCTTATCTTTCGATGAAATTAAAGCATTCTACCAAAAACTTAAGGAATTGATTAAAAAGGAGAAATAGAGCAATGACAACAAATCAGATTCTTGTAGGCTATGTCACGATTAGCCTTACAAATCCTAAAGGAGAAACTAGCATCTGGCAGCTTAATGAAATCATGAAACCGGAAGACATTACCGAAGATTTTGCCGATGAAGTGATTTCGAAACTTCCTGAAGATATGGTTGAGCAGCTTAAGATCCTTGCCGAAGCAGATTATCAGGCGAGGGGTGAGAAATTGATATTCTGGAGGCAAAAGAATTAGCCATGAAAAATAACCCATATTGGCATAATGAATTGCAGAAAGCTGTAAAGACAATTGAAATAATAAAAAACTCCAATCTCGATGAAATTACAAAAGCTTATTTACTCGAGCTACTTGATGCTGAAGTAGCTCAATGTAAATTCGGAATAAAGTATATAGGAGATTAAATATGGGACAACATAAGTATAATCCTACAGCCATTGCTGCTAAAAATGGAGAACTTCCTCCTAAACCAAAGAAACCTTCAAAGCGAGAACGAGAATTGCTTGCTAAAATTGCACTAAATGAAGCACTACGAAAGAAAGGAATTCCAACACTGTATGATCTTGAGCATGCCGCAAATATAGAAAAGGTGATGAACGAATATGGCATTAATTGATTTTCTTCCGGTATGCAGTAAGTGTCACCAAGTTTTGTGGGGCGAAGAAGTCGGAGTTGAGGAAAGAGATATCACACTAGACAAATATGTAAATAGAAGTCGTGAAGTCTATCCGTATAGGTGTCCTTACTGCAAAGATGTATTTACTAGCATAGTGATGCCTACTGACATTCCGTATTATTGCGAACCTTTATGGCCAATTAATGTAGAAAAAGACTAAAATTCGCAACCTTTACAACCTCTATAATGAAGGTAAGAAACCTAAAAATTATATTTATTATGGAGGTAATAATATGTTTAATGAAAGCAAAGAAAATAAAGTGTACTTTTACGGTTTTGACCGGTTACACCAGCTTCAGGGAAATCCCTGGAACCTGAGGGGAGATTGGATCACAATCGATAATATCCATGTTACAGCTCAGCGTATGTTGAGACAACTGGATACTGTCGAAGTAATTGTGGTTGACGCTTCTTATGAGGTCGGTAGGGAATACAAAGACCTTACGAAGCTGAAAAACTGGAAGAATACTGCAGAGCACATTATGTTCTATGATTTTGTCAAGTCCAAACCACATTTTAGATTCGGTCTGGGTTGAACCTTCACTAGGAGAACTATTTACAGTTCTCCTGGCTTTTTCGAAAGGAGTTTATATTATGAGCGGCGGATGGTTTAATTATACTAATGACGATCTTTGCGATGAAGTAACAGGTGTCTATCCCATGTATAATCTTAAAAGTGAAGAGCAAATTGAGCATTCGCAAGCGGCAAGAATCTTAAATAAACTTGAAGATAAAGATATTTCTGCCATGGCCTATGATTTCTTTTGTTTGTTACATAGTTATGACTGGTATATATGCGGTGATACAGGAAAAGAAGATTATGAAGCAGATATAAAAGCATTTAAAGAACGATGGTTTTCTAGAAGTTTATAATATTAAAATTGTATTAGAAGAAAGGCGGGAATACATTTGACTAAAGAAGAACGCATCATTGTTTCGGCTTATACTGGTTTTCTCATGTGCGATTTCGATGATATGCACAAATATGTTGAAGAAAAACTTGGTAGGCCGGTTTGGACACACGAACTTGCTGATCCAGAAGTTCTAAAAGAAATTCGTGAAAAGATTAAACCTGATTTTCTAGCACTGTGCGGAAAGGAGTAACTAATGAGCTACAAAGTAAAACCTGTAAAAAATCCAGGACAGCACATGGCTGATTGTCTGGTGTTTGGTACCGAAAGCGATGCTATTAGTTGTTTAGAAAATATGAAACGTTTTCTTAAAGCTTTTGGTCGGATTTCAATTGACATTCTTTACGCAATGGCGTGGAGTCTAGGGCAGGGAGATCCTCCTTATAATGTAGGTTGGACCGACCTGTCAAAAGCATATATTGTTCGCGAAAAAATTAATGATGGATATGACTATTATCGAATCATTTGGCCTCCTGTTAAACTAATTGAATCAACTGAAGATCTCAAATGGGCATTTAAAGAAGATGCAGAGTGGCTTGGAACATTTAAGAAAGGAACTACACTTATATGAGCCTTAAAAACATTTACCTTATTGTCGGCCCATCTGGAAGCGGCAAGACAACTATAGCAAATGAACTGGAAGCAACCTATGGATACAAAGCTGTCGAATCTTATACTACAAGGCCTCCTCGCTATGAAGGTGAGAGAGGTCATATTTTTATCTCTGATGAAGAATTCGATGCTCTCGGTCCTATGTGTGCTTACACCGAATATAATGGCTATCGCTATGGAGTTACCGCCGACGTTATCGATTCGCACGATCTTTATGTTATTGATCCATATGGTGTTAAGTATCTGGCTGAGCACTATGAAGGAAATAAACTTATTGTGCCGATCCGCATTTATGCTCCGTGGAAAGTCAGACTTGAACGCATGAGGCTGCGTGGTGATTCCGATGAAGATATTTCAAAACGAGAATTTCAGGACGATTTATCTTTCGGACCAGATAGTTTGGATGAAGATATAGTTTACCGGATGACCATTCCGAATAATGATTTCACGAATACTGTCGAAGCAATCTATCACTTTATTCAGTGCTGGGAAGGAGAATAAATGACTGATCAAAATAGGATCTTAGTTGCATCATCGTGTCCAAATTGCGGTGCTCCAGTTGAAGAGAATTCTTTTCAATGTGAATATTGTGGAAGTAAATTTGTACGAATTGGTGTGACAGGTCATGAAACGGTCCAGCATAAATTAGAAAATATGATCCAAGAAGAGCTAGAGCTAAATAAAATTTTAATTGCTCAATCACTTCAGCGCTCAGTATTAACGCCAAATCAAGCAAGATCGTTATTTGGTTTTCGTAAATTATAGCATTTAAGGAGGTGAAAACTATGGACATTGATATTGATTATGGAAGAGCAATTCAGAGTTTAACGATTATGGATAAGCAACTTTGTTATCCATTAAGTGAATCTGGAAATGCACAGATATTTGACAAAGCAACTATTGAACGAACTCAGCAATCTCTTGAACATGCTACAGAGTATATCGGATTTCTTTACGATAAATATAAACAGTTACAGAAAGCGCATCGAAAGCTCCAACGTAAGAAATCCGATTCTAGCTGGGACGAAGAGATTCGTTCAGGGCAAGTACAAGGAATGTGGTGAAAAGATGGTCTTTTTTAGATTTCTCGCTGCTCCGAAAGATAAGGTATTTAAAGTAATTGATGGCGAAATACGAGTATATATAATTAAAAGCATCGACGTTTTCGGTCCTGAAGGTCAATGTTTTTATAATCTTGTAGCAGAAAATGGCTATTATCATGCTAATCTTCATGACTATCCAGCTGGTTTCTCAGATATTACAGAATACGAATTTAACAAAACCATATTTCTAACAATGGAGGATGCAATTAATGAGCTTAGAAAACAAAGAAAATCCGCAGACAATCTATGTGATAACTCAAGGGAGCTACTCTGACTATCATGTATGCGGAGTAACTACTGATCCCATCAGAGCTGAAGAACTTCGAAAATTCTATACTGATAGATGGGATGAAGCTATGATTGAAGAATTTATTGATGGAGCTCCTGAAGCTGGAGAACTTAGCAATTTAAAACCTATCTGGCTAGTAACTTATTATGCCGATCTAAAAGACGGTTTCTGGAAATGTAAGTTGGCTCATTACACTAATGAAAATAAACCAAATGGATATGACATGATCGATCCTAAATACATTACAAATATCGGAGATCTTGTATTTGATGCATATGTCAATGCACCAGATGAACAGCATGCTCTGAAAATTGCTCAAGATCAGTATGCCAAAATGAAAGCAGAAAGGATGGGACTTTAATGCGAGCTTGGAAATGCGATCGATGCGGGAAATTATTTGTCGAAATTCCTCTTCATATAAAATTTAACAACATAATCATTAATCAAATCAGTTATGGAACTAGTGATATTAAGAAATTAGTCGATTTGTGTCCAGAATGTATTGCTGATTTTGTTTTGTGGTTTAAAGAACCGGACTTAGCTGCTATTACAAATGAAGGAGAATAATAAATGAACAATACTATTCTTATTATTGGACTTGCTCTCATTGAACTCAGCGTCCTTTGCTTTGGACTTGGTTTCTATATTTTAATTAAAGCAAAACTAAATGGCATTGAAAATACTAATGAAATTTTAAAGACTGCTTTTGAGCAATATCAGAATCTTGTATACCAATATAAGCGCTTAAATGAAATTCACAATAAACTCTATGAGCAATATCAACGAATCTATGAACAATATAATGCAATTCGAGCTCAATATCAGGAAGTCATCGATTGCGATCATAAAATTGATGAGGACTTTCTTAAACTTTTGGAAGCTTGGAATGAGGTAGAAGGTCATTATTCTGACGCCTATGAGCAGTTCAAAGAATACAATGAGCGGCTTAAGACTTTGGAGCAAAAGATTGACAAGATAACGCCACCTGAAATTGACTTTAGAATTGATCCGCCGGTCATTAATGGCGTAATTTTCGATCATGATGAACCAGTTGTATAAGGAGGATTTCGATGCTTCAATACACAGCTGAACTTGTCTACAAAAACACATATGAGATCGTCAAATACGAAAATGGCCGAGAGATTGAGCAATACTTAGTTCCTGATTATGGTATTGTCGAAACTCAGGAGCTACTTGAAAGTAAAGGCTATATTCGAGCTTACAACCCAGAAGAGTATCTAAAACTTCGTGACTATTACAAAGAAAAATACGAAGAAGCTGAAAAAGACTATCAGCATGCTCTTCTGTTTCCGATTGAGGAGGTTATAAACTAATGGGAATGTTACCGCTTATCGAAGGACGTCTGGTCTCTACTAATCTCACTATTGTTAAAAATGGCAAGATAGTCTCTGAGAAAGTAACTGGTACTCTTCATGGTTGGTTTATGCAGGAGAAAAAGCCTTATGCTCTAATTGAATTGGAAGACGGCTCTATGTGCTTTGTACCTTATACCAATGTTACGTGTCTTAATCCTTGTAATCTCTCAGCCGACAAGTTTATTAATAACTTTTTAGCAGAGGTGACCGATAAGTGAATCACGATGCTTCGCACTGCTCAGATTATAAACCAAATCTTTGCCCAGAAGATTGTTATCGAGCTCAGCTTACGAAAGATCTCAAACTTCATGGTGATAAATTTGGCTATAAGGACATGAGCTTTGCGAAATTCTATGGAACTAAGTTTTGTAAACTTAATCAGGGCAAAACCTGGAATCTGAAAGGGGACAAGAAATGACATTTGTGAGCATTCTTTTAGCTGCAGCGCTCTTAGGTACTATTGCGGCTTACGTGTTTGATATCCTGTATAAAAAGCGTTCTAAGAAGTGCTGGGATGAGCGATGCAATACATACTTCATTTGCTCGGCTTCGCTTTTTATATTCTCAATGACATTGTGTCTCATTTCACTTGCTATTAAACTTCTCAATCTCGGTTAATGGAGGAATAACTTAATGAGTGTAGAGTACGACAATTATATTCACGATCATATTGAAAACCTGAAGCACGGTCTTGAGTGGATGCAGCAGAATCTCGTTGGATTAGATGGAGATGCGATCACTGAAGCCATTCTCAACGTTGATCAGCACGATGCATCTAAGTGGACTACTGATGAGTATCCAGCTTATGATGCTTATTTTTATGGCGGAAACAAAACTTATGAAGTAAGAAGTAATTTCGATAAAGCTTGGCTTCATCATGTTCACAACAATCCTCATCACTGGCAGCATTGGGTGCTTCTCGAAGATGATCCGAACATTGGCTCTATCGGAAAAGCTCTCGAAATGCCGCTTAAGTATGTCTATGAAATGATTGCTGACTGGTGGACTTTCAGCTGGAGAAACAATAATCTGCTTGAAATGTTCAGTTGGTATCAAAGTCATCGAGATCATATGATGCTGAATATTAAAACCAGGACCGTTGTCGAAATGATTCTCCGTGATATTTACACAGTTCTTAGTATGCAAATGAGATTTGAGCATCCTGAGACTGAAATCATTACACCTGAATTTCTGAGAACGGCGTTTTATATTCCGGTCGAAAGTCCTTATAAGAATGGCATCGAGCAAACTGGAGAGGTTATTGAGCATTCTGATAAAGACACTGAAGATGCCAAATATGGAGTTCCTGAACAGAAAAAGTTTCCGCTGCCGGATGCAGATCATGTGAAGTCTGCTATCCGGTTTTTTAATTATGTGGATCCGAAGTATGAAGCCGAACTTGCAGCTGCTATTCTTACCAGAGCTAAAGAATATGGCGTTAAGATCGGAGAAGACATTGAAGTAGGAGACGAAAATCGGTTCAAGAACTATCTTCCTAAGAAAGAAGAGGAAGAATAATGGGCTATACAAATTTAATTCATGGCAGTCGGTGCTATCGCTGTAACGAACCTACTCCTGGACCTGGAGCTTTTGTCAATGCGGTTCAGATTGTTCGCTATGGATATTCTGGAGCACCAATCGATCTTTGCACAAAGTGTTTTAGAGAATTCAAATCTTGGCTCGATGTAAATAGAAAGGAAACTAGCTATGGAACATGTAGTACAGATAGCGTTTGATTTTGACGATCAGAGAGTTAAGGATATTGTCGAAAAAGGCTGTGTAGATTACATTAATAAGAAACTTGAGCAATATGTAATTGATGAACTTTTCGCACAAGAGTGGGGACCTGATTGGAAGAAAAAACATGGAGACCCCGATCAAGGCTTTCAGAATTGGGTCAAGGATGCTGTAAAAGACGTGCTCAATGAAAACCGAGAGACTATTTGTAAACTGGCAGCTCATGAACTTGCTCAATCTATTAGTAAATCTTCTAAATGGAAAGAAAAGATTGTCGAGGAGGTCAAGAAAGCATGAATGACAGATATGGAATTCTTAGTGGCAATCGGATTTTAGAGGAGATCGAAAAAGGAAATATCGGAATTGATCCTTTCGATATTAAATGCCTGAATCCGAATAGCTATAACGTTCATTTAGCTCCAGATCTGTTAGTTTATGATCACGCACTTCTCGATATGAAGAAAGAAGAACCTTACGGAATCGAATATATTCCAGCAGAAGGTAAACTTTTGATTCCTGGAAAGCTTTATTTGGGTCGCACTATTGAGCGGACTTTCACAAATAATTTCGTGCCTGGAATCGAAGGACGTAGCTCAGTTGGACGTCTTGGAATTTCAGTACATTCGACGGCCGGTTTTGGAGACATTGGCTTCGAAGGATTTTGGACATTCGAAATTTCATGTGTTCAGCCGGTTATGATTTATTCAGGAGTTGCAATTGCTCAGGTGTATTATCAGACAATTGCAGACTCTGAAAACGAGGAAGGTGAAAGAGGAGTTCCTATCACATATGCTCATGGAAAATACCAGAATAATAATGGTGTTCAGCCTAGTATGTTGTGGAAGGACTTTTTGAAGCATGATTAATAAAATAGGTAGTCTAATACTACTTGTCGCATTACTAACTAATGAGGCAGAAATGCCAGTTTATACCGAATACAAGACGGAGAGTGCCGAAGAGTTTCTATGGGAAGAACTCAGTAAGTATTCTCCGTCTGATTCTTTAACAGCAGCAATACTTGGATATTTTAAGCGTGAGAGCGAGTACAGATCAGACGCTGTAACGCATTGGACAGTTCATAATCATTGTAGAGAAACTGATATTTGTCAGGATTTCACGCTTGAGCACGACGAAGCAAATGATACAGAAGCTTTTGTTAAAGCAGTTCAAATCTATGGAGGTTATGGCTTGGGGCAATGGTACAACATTCCAAGTCTTACGAAGCTTTATGAACTTGCAAAAGAGCGAGAGATGTCTATTGGTGATGCTAGGCTCCAGTGCGAATTTGTAGTTATGGATATTCTCGATAATAAAAAATTAAGTGAGAGAATTGAGCACTGCGATGATCCATATCGTTTAGGAATGAATGTCGCATATTTATACGACGGAACGCACAACGATGGAGCTGCTGTAATCGCCTCTTATGCCCAAATGCTCTATGACAAGTATGCCGCATAGATCGAATATATTACACCGCCTTATATGAAGGAGGTTGATAATTATGACACCAGAACAGCTTTGGAATCATGGCGAATGGATGTTGAAGGCTTATGCTGAGAAACAGCGGAAAGCCAGAAAACAGAAATATCGTCGCGAGGAAAACTGGACGGCCGATGATTTTGATGTCCGAACTCGTGGAGAGATTGTAGAAAGTTATAACAAACACACGGGACGAGTATTGTACACGTATCCTGCTGAGGCATTTGCTGAGCGAGAAGCGTGGAATGATATTCGTGAAGAGTTTGGGAGAGCTTAATACAGTCTCTCCCTATTTTTGAAAGGAGAAAAATGGGCGAAGAAAACAATCTTGAGAAACGTTTGATATTTTCAGGAATGGTCAGTGCATCGATAAATCCTGAACCAATTCACATGGAAAATCCGATTCCTGGAGTTACATTTTATGATTCGGTAAATTTGAGTGAATTTGGACCGCAGCTTGAATGGAACCATGAAGATACTGAACCGATTGGAACAATTAAAGAAGTACTGAATACCGAAGAAGGCTTTGAATGCACTATTGAACCGCGTGATATGAATACTTTTCGTAAACTGATCGGTCTTCCTGCAATTCCAACGAAAAAACCTAAATGCCATAAAAAGACCTTCAAGAAAGCGCTTATGGCTTATGGATATTCTCGTGACGAAGCAGATGCTATTTGCCAAATAATTGGCGGACGTCAGCATAATCATAAGAAATTTCTTGGCACAAAAGCCTGGAATCGAGTTACCGGCAAAATCGAAGTAATTCATTGGGGATACAAATTTTATTATGAACAAGTTTTTACAATATTAGGAGATTAAAATGACAAATGAAGAAGCCTTTGAAAAGCTATTCGGCATAAGCATTAAACAGTTCATAGAAATGCCTCAAGAGGACATTGCGCATTGGGCAAAGGAAACAAATCAAATTTTATGGGGCGGTTTTAATGGACCAAAACATAATTTAGATCTGAAAGCAGTCAAAAATATTATTTCGTGGAATTAATTTTAATAAAAAGGAGAAAGTATGAACGATCAACTTAATAGCATTAATACAATTACTCAACCATCGTCTACAGGATGCCCAGTAGCTCAGGTTTGTGGATCTAGGCTTCCTTGTGGTGTATGCCTGATTACAAACCAGAAATGCCCGTTATCAATGCCTACCTATCCGACGATTACAATTACTTCTACAAACGATATTACATGCGCAACCTCTCAGGAAGGAAAAACCAACTCAACAGAAACTAAGGCCGATTTCAATTACATGGGTTATGGACTCTGATATTAAGTAAAAAGGAGATAAAAACAATGGAAGTCAAAAGCTTTATGGAATATGTGCATCAGAAGCGCGTTGAGGGTAAGAGCGATAAGCAGATTGCCACTTCCCTCGGTATGAGTCTCAAGCGTCTGAATATGATGCTGAGCGGGTCTAAAGCTAAGGAAGAGCCTAAGGTTGAAGAGAAGAAACCTGAGCCTCCTAAGGTTAAGATCCCTGAAATTAAGTCGGATCCTGTTATTCCGGAAACAGAACCTCTGAATGGGAAGGCTTCTAATGAGCCTGAGGTTACTGCGGAATAACGTTTCCTCTCATTCCTCCTTTTCTATAGGGGTAGAGGGTCTGTTTACCACCATCAGGCCCTCTATTCCATAAAAAATGAAAGGAAAAGCATATGGACGATGTAGTTATATTTGCTCGAGATCCAGGAACTGAAGTTAGGAAAAAGAATCGTAAGAGACATGCGAAAGATTACTGTCCAAAATCGGAAAGAGGCAAACCGAAGTTCGACAAGCCTTTTCAGTCCGTTACATTAGGAGAATTTCATGAAACTGATTACACTGCTTTCGCTAAAACTTCTGGAAGTGGAAACAAAACGAAAATGGCTTAAGTATTGCGATCTCTTTGCTAAGAATGCAAATGAGGAAGCAATTATGAAAGCTTATGGCAAGTGGCGAAAAGCCAATCAAAAGTATATTCGGAAGGAAATGAAATATTATGAGGGAAGGACTTATTGAAGATCTCGATGCTCTGGTTCATGAACTTACTCTAAAGGGTAACATTGCTGTCGATGAAGCTTTAACTATTTATGAAGCCATTGACGAACTTAAAAAATACCAAATGACAATGTTTCAGCGTGGAAATCATGGGATATTTTTAAGCGGCAACGATGTCGTAAATCAGATTCAGAAAGACAATGAGAATCGCCGTAAACAAGGCATGCCACCTGTATGAAAGGATAATATGTTTGATTGCGAATCTTCGATAAACAATGATTGGGCAGATAATTGCCCATTAATTAATGAAGAAATTAAAAAGTTGGCCAAAGAATCGATAACCAATCCTGACAAAATTTGGTTGTATATATTCATTAGTATTTTTATTTCTGAAATCCAAAAAGAAAAAGGTCTAGAAGGACTTAGAGAACTAGAAGAACAATATAAGGAGAAACTAGCTAAATCTGAAACGTAAATTCAACAACTTTAATAATGAGAGCAATCTCGAAAATTAATTTTAGGAGGAAACTAGCATGAAACTGGAAAAAGAAAAAATCAAAGCAAAAGCGAAGGAATTGGCTGATAAAGCCGAGGAGACACTGCAGAAGGGTGTGAAGAAAGCTGGAGAGTTCGGACTTAAAGTTATTAACTTTGGGAATGAGCATCCGTTGCTGTTCTGCTCAGCTCTTTCTGCTGGTCTGCTCGGTCTGGTTGTTGCTTCCGAGAAAGCTAACGAATTTCAGGATGCTGATCCTACTCTAATTGAAAAATTTAGAGAAGGCGTTCAAGAAAGTCGAGAGAGACATTTGAAAGGGGAAGACGGAGATTCTGTCATGGAACTTCTCACGAATCTCTCTGACAACATCAATCTTAAGCATGGCGAAGGGGTGTTTATCGAAGGTAATGAAAACGGAGGAAACACTATTTGTCACTATGAGAAGAACCTGGTGCTGCCGGAAGAGGAGGAGTAAGAAACATGAGAGGGAGTTTACGCTTCCTCTCTTTTTTCTAAGGAGGTGAAAAACTATGAATGAGTGGCAATATATTTTCGCATGGATTGGCGTTGGATGCTTTACATTCTTCATAATTGTGGTACTTTGTAGTGTCTGGTGCGCATTGAAAGACTGGATCAAGATTAAGATCAAAGCATACAAAGACCGTCATATATTAGATCATCCACCAAAGGGCAAGTGCTATTGTATTGCCTGCGGGAACTGGTATGCGGATGATAAAGAACGAACAATGGGCCGATGTGACACCTGGAATGGATACCATACAAGCTTTGATGAGTTTTGTGCTCGTGCTTATCTCAGAAAAGATGATGAATATAAACATGAAGAATGGAGACTTAAAGATAAATGAAAACGAAAATTATTATTATCGCAGAAAATGATGTCTCATCTAAAAAACTTAGAAATGATCTAGGTAAAGAAGGAGCAGAGCGCATCATTAAGGCGTCTTGGGATATTATCTTGGCTAAGCTTTGTGAAAATTCGCTTAATAACGATCGTGCGCATGTTGAGTCTTGCGAACTTCTAGACGACTAAATTCTTCGTAAAAATTACAGGTTCTATTAAGGAGAGGAAGATGAGCACCTCTCTTATATTTTTTGAAAGGAGAATTTGTCATGAAAGGAATTGGTTATCTGTTGAGCGGGATTGTTGGAGGTATTCTCGCGACTATCTGGAATCTTATTGTGTTAGTGGTTGGTGCAATTATTGGTATGAGATTTTGTTCGAGGTAAGTTATTATGAGCGAACGTAGAAGTCGAGTATTGCCCGTTAGGTCTGAGCCACCTGATAGTATTTTCTTTAATACTCCATCGGTAGAAAGAACTGGCCATGGAGATGACATCATTTGTGAAGAGTGCGGCGAAAGATACTTCTATGCATCAGAAGAATGGGTCCGAGATGGATGCGAGGATATTATTATTCGTTACGCAAATGGAGAATGTGTAAATCTGAATGACCTGTACACTAAATGGAATATCGAGCCATCACAATATGGCTATCGTAACGGGTGGCCAACGAATCCAGACTATGCAGTTGACCTCTCATTTGTTTTTACATGGTGTGGTCCCGGTACTAGACTCTTCGATAAATTTGGTCAAAAAGTCTTGCTTGTAGAGCCTAAATACGACGCTTTTCCAATGGAAGACTATCTTGAATTAAGTTAAATATTAGGAGGTATAAAATGATTAATCTTAAAGACACAAAGTTTCTAAACAGCATTCGTGGTTTTCTTGATTCCAATGCTCCGACCATTGCGACTTTCGGATCTGTTCTTGGTGTTGCAGCGACTGTATATTTTATGCACAGAGCAGCTAAGAACGCGGCTAAGGTCGAGGAGAAGTACGAGGAAGATCTGAAGTATATGGAAGCAGATCTTGAGCATGAGGATGGAACTCCGGCAACTGAAGATGATCTTAAGATGGAGAAGAACCGTCTTAAGATGAATAAGTATCTTCAGCTGATTTATATTTATCGTTGGGGCCTTCTTTGCGGCGTTGGATCCATGTTCTTCGCATTCCTATCGAATTATCTGAATGGTCGGACTATCGCAACTATCACCGGACTTCTGGCACTTAACAATGATAAGCTTCGTGAATACGCCAAGAAGGGTAAGGAAATGATTGGCGAGGATAAGTTCAAGGAGCTTCAGGATAGTGTCGAGAAAGAGATCTTTGGCGAGAAGCTCATGAAAGGTGAAGTCAAGCATGAGCAGAGCAAAGAATCCAAAAAGAAGAAGGACGACGATCTTCCTTGGGGCGATTATAGAACATATGTTTTACCCCAGTACGATATGATCTGGGAGGTTCCTAAGGACCTTATGGAAAAAGCTGTTAAAGATTGCAACCACATGTTTCAGACTGATAAAACAGCTTATCTAGACTTAAATGCTTTCAGGCGCATGCTTCGTTTGGTTTCAACTACTGAATGGGGTAAATTTAAATGGGATTCGAGAAATCCATTTAAAGCGCATATTGGTTATAATGTTAACTATGGCGATCAGTGTGTCGAGGCGTTATTCTTCGACAATCCTCCAACGCAAGAAAACTCTCTTACTCGCTAATTGATATTCGAAAGGAGAATCCCAATGAAGTTCGGATTGGACAAATTGAAAGCGTTTGGACTAACTGCTCTGACTGCCGGTAAGAAAAATGCTCCGACTCTGATGACTGCAGGAAGTGTGATCCTCGGATGGACGGCTGCATATTTCTTCTGGAAGCAAGGGAAGAAAGCCGAAAAGAAAATTGAGTATGAAGAGGAGCGTCTTAATGCTGATTTGGATTCGGATACTCCTCTTTCTGAGCTGAGGCATCTTCCGAAGAAGGATAAGTTTATTATCTATCTTCAGTATTGCTGGATGTCTCTTGCAATGGGCATTGGATCATCAGCTTTGGCAATTGGAGCGAACCAACTGAATCTGTCTAGACTTGCTGAAATGGCTCTTCTGACTCAGTTTATGACCAATAAGGATGAGGATAGCAAGAAACTTATCGAGAAACTGAAGAAAGAAGTGCCGAAGAAGAAGGTTAGGGAGATTGAGTTAGAGCAGTATCATGAGCGCATGGATGAAGAAGAGATTGCCAAAAAGATGCGTGAAATGATGGAAAGTGGGGATAATCGAACGCTTTTCGTGGACCGCATGACCAAGAATGTCTTTGCGGCTGATGTTCTGAAGGTCACAAGCGGTCTTGAACAGTTTAATAATCATCTTCTGAAGCGGAGATCTGATGCAGTCGATAAGGAACTCAAGAAGACCTGGGATCAGTATAAAGAAGGAGACGATAATGATCCTAAGAGTCCTTATTATGTAAGAAGCGATGATCCGTATTCCGATGATGAATACTGTGTAAACATTGATGAGATTCGCGAGGCTATCGAAAATGGCGTTGAAGTATATTCCTCAGCTGATGTCTCAGAGCTTCTATATATGATCGGAGAAATCGGTCATATGGAGTCTTGTCGACTGGGTGAAATGCTTGAAGTTCGGTGTTATTCGAATGCTGAAGCACCTTTGCAGCAGAATAAGATCCTGAATTACGATGATAGTTTCAAGAAAACGTACTTTAAAGAGGATGAACAGCCTCCTGAAGTATGCATTATTGACTATTGTGACGATGTTTATCCAACATACGAACTTGCAGAACGTGATTTGATGTAATGGTTTAGGACTTAGGGAAGCTACTACAGCTTCTCTAAGTTTTGTCATTTTTAGGAGGTAAAAATGCATATTTGGTCGTTTCTCGGAGGGACTTTTGTAGGTTCTGTTGTTGGCGTTATTGCTATGGCGTTCTGTGTAGTTGCTGGAAGGGAAGATAAGGCCATTGAACGACAGAATTTCGATAAAAATTCGTAAAAAATACAAGGTCTTATATGAGGGTAAACCTCAAATATTTGAATAAAAAAGGAGATAAACAAAATGAGCAAAAATAATCACGACAACAATAAGGTAGTGGATATTACCGAGGTTCAGAACATGGAGCCTCAGGAGAATTCCGAGCCCGAAGTGAAGACGGAAGTTCAGAAGACTGAAGAAGTCAAAAAGTGCTGGATCACCAAGGTTGGTGAATCCATCGACACTGGCAAGCGTAATCGCGCTGATAAGCGTGCGGAAAAGAAAGCCAAGAAGGCCGAAAAAGCCGAGGAAAAGCATAAGCTGAGTACTGGTGATAAGGTCCTGATTGGCGTCGGAGCCGCGGCTGTGGTGCGTACGCTCGTCGGCGTTGGGATGACCATCCTGGAAAAGCACGCGGCTTCAGCAGAAACTGAGACCGAAACTGAAGGCGAGGAGACTGAGGAGACTGATCCCGGTGCTCCTACCGAAGAGTGAAAGCTCAAATCTGAAAAAGTATTTGAGAAACCTACTTAGAGAAGCTATTACAGCTTCTCTGAGTTTTCTGTTTTTTTAAAGGAGAAACTAGATGAACATTACAATTAATGTTGATGATCATGACCTTAAAACAGCCGTTGAAAGAGGCATTACAGCACTTTCGACTGAAACTATTAGTGATTTGGCCAAAGAGGCTCTCACTGCCTATATGATGGATCCTAAGAATATGCACGAACTTATTTTTAGAAAAAGCTCGTATGGATATTCAAATGAACCTGTGCTGCGAGACTATGTTCAGAAGATGATTACTAATTCTTTTTCGGCAGAGGAGATCTCTAAGTATAGACAAAAGTTATTTGACGTCATCGAAAATCATGGAGATCAGTTGCTCACAAGCACTTTGGCACAAATTTTCAGTAATATGTTGATGAGCGAATCTGTAAAAATGGATTTGGCACAAAGATTTGCTGAAATGGCGGCTAAAAGATGAGAGAAATACTTAATTGTCCGAACTGTTCAGCACCGATTACAAGCGATATTTGTCCTTATTGCGGTTCTGTATTTCTGGATTGGGCGTCTTTCGATATGAAGAGACCAACCTTTGTCAAAGTAAAAGATGATTTTGGCCATGTGAATCTAGTCAAAATTAAGCTTAAACGAGCACAATTTAACGCCAATTACGATGATAATTCAACGTGTATCTATGCTGATAATGAACCTATTATTACTTTAAGCAGACCTTCATACACAATTGACGCCGAATTTGATGCTATTCCGTTTGATATTTCAGTAGGTGAGCATAATCGAGATGACGTTTATAGAGTAAGTTTCGACCCAGTAATAGCAGATCCAGATTTAGTCAAAGATATTTTAAAGGAGACAATACATGACGAAAGACAAAACTAAAATGGAAGAGCCTTTAGTGATTAATCGGTATCGACTAAAGCCAGGTATCACAGAGGCTGATATTTCAAAGTACAATATTCGTCCTGGTGGAAGCTGGATTTCGAAGTTTGTCACGATGTTTATGGTGCTCCCGCTTGCTAAGGACATTACTCTGAACATCGGTTTCACTAGAGACCTCTCTGAATGGGACGATTTCGAGCATATTTTGGTGCTTGATGAGGATTTCGGTCAGCCATATTTGCCGTTTTACAAGTTTTTAGACGGCACTGAGACCAAAAACTGCTCTCCATTCCTTAGAAGAGTCATTCTGAACTACAACGAAGCCATGGACGAGCTCGAATTCTTGGAAAAAATTGATAAAAATGACGACGTAGATGACAGAAAGGACTGATTTTATGCCCGAAAACACAAATTATGTTAATGAAGAGCCCAAAGAAAAGATCATTAAGGGTAATGCAAAGCTCGAAAAGAAGTCTGCAGGCAAAAAAGTCGTGGATTTTCTCTTTTCTGACAAGATCGACAGCATTGGAAACTACATCGCCTATAACGTTTTGGGACCAGGACTCAAAGAACTCATTTATCGCATGACTACCGGAGCGCTTCAGATGGCACTTTTCGGTGGTAATTCTGTCGCATCAAGCGGATCTTATGTTCCTGGAATGGGCTATCAGAGTGCTAGACGCGATCCTGTTAACTATAACAGCATGTCGAATCCTGGTTGGGCCCAGCCTCAGCCCGGTTATGCTCCTAATCGAGTCGGTATGAATGATGTTTCCTTCGACTGCAAAGATGATGCATGGGTTGTTTTGGATCGTATGGGACGTGATATACAGCGCTATGGCAAGGTAAGACTCGCTGATTTCTATACTTATGCGGGTATTTCAGGCCAGGAAGGCAACTGGACGCTTCAGGCTAATGGCTGGTACAACCTAATCGATGCACATGTAAGAATGAGAACTGACGGTAGATGGATTATTGAATTCCCGCCCGTTCAGGCTCTTAGATGATATTTTGATTACTATTTGTAATATTTTGGAGGTATTTTCATGAATAAATTTAATTTTAAGGAAATGATGAGCGGGTTTGGCATGAAAATTGTTGCTGCAAGGCCTGAAATTATGCTCATTTCTGGCGGTTTGTCGCTGCTTGCCGGTACTATTTTGGCCTGTACAAAGACTGCAAAAGCCAAGGAAGTAATTGATGAAACTAAAAATAAGACTAAAGAAGTCGAGGAAAAGCTTCAGGTCCAGGTTCCCGAAGGCGTTGAAGTGCTTCCGGAGACCATAAAGCAGATGAAAGTGGAGCGTGGACGTCAGTATTTGAAGATCTATGGCCATGCTGCTTACGAATTTGCAAAGATTTACGGTGTTTCTGCGCTGCTCTGGTTTGGCGGTATGGGCGCTATTGTTGGCGGTCATGGAGAACTGAGAAAGCTCAATCGTGGTCTGGCGGCTGATATTCTCGCCGGTAATCAGCTTCTTCAGGAGTATCGCGGTAGAGTTGCTAAGGCTGTTGGTGAGGAAACTGAGAACAAGATCTTTATGGGTGCTCAGGAAGGCATGGTAACCGTCGTCGAAACCGATCCTGAAACCGGCAAAGAGATCGTTCATGAGGAGAAATCTGACGTATTTCATGCTCAGCCGGGATCTATTTTCGCACGTAACTTCACTCCTGAGACCACTGATATTATGTGGAGAAGCTTTACTGACGAGTATCTGGACGCTAGAGTGAACGAAATTAACACTAAGCTCGAAGTCGGCATGTTCAGAGCCTATAACGGCCTTGATATTCTCCGCATGCTTGGCTTTAACGAGAATGCTCTGGGTGATGATGAGAGTCTTGATAAGCTTCTTCACTATGGTATCTCTGGTAATGCTCGTAAAGTGCCTGATCCTGAGATGAGAAAGCTTAAGATTACCCGTCTGCGTGGCTATGAGAAGCGCTGGGATGTTGCTCGTGGGATTAATGTTTATGTACCTTGCCTGAGAATTGACTTTAACTTCTATCCGCTGGAAGGGAAGATTTGATGACAGAAAAGAATATAGATTATTTATTGCTAGATAAAGAAGCTAAGAGACAAAAAGTGTATCAAGGATGGGTTACACAACTTGTTAATTTAGAACAAAAACTAAACGAACTTCAAGCTGTAAGCGGAATGACAGTTGATGAGCTCATCGAGAAATTTAAAGCAGGATATACACTGAAAGAACCAGATTCGGCACTTAGCATTGCAAATGTACTTCATAGTCTAACAATAGATGATATTTTGAGGATTTAAAGAAAAATGATTACATATTATGTTAGTTATGCTTACACAAATTCTGGTGTAATGTTCGGTCTTGGTTCGTGTATGGCTACTTTCGAATCTGAGGTACCAACTTTTGATGAACTTAAAGATCTTGAAGAACACCTTATCAAAGATCGTGGTTTCAAAGATGTTGGACTGATTAGCTTTATGAAGGTGAAAGAATGAATATTCAAGAAGTAATTGATGAACTATTAGAACTTTCAACGATGGTCGATGCATGTGCTCGCAGAGAAACTTGTGAAGGATGCTTTTATAAAGACAAGTGCGATGGGTGGAGCTATGATCATCAAATGAGAATTTACGACTATGCTCTTGAATATTTAAGAGAGTATCAGAAAATGAAGGAGCAAACTAGATGAAATACATTTTCACATTCCTTTTCGGAGCAGCGTGTGGAGTCGGTGGAACGCTCTTGTGGCTTCGGAAAGACATTAAAAAGAGGCTTGCTGAGGAGGCCCAGAAGGCCTCTACAAGCGATGAGATGCCTTTTACGTTTGGGGATACAACTACACCCTCTGAGGAGCAAAAATCGATTAGAAGCGATTCTGAGGCCTCTCAGGAGCATTCTGAGCGTAAAGAAGCCGCTCTGCAGCAGAGAAAACAGGACAAAATCGATTATCATCGAATCGTCACCTATGTGAAGGCCGGTGAGAAGCCTTCTGTGGGGGTTCCTGTAATGCCCAGGGAAGATTCTGTCGTGTCTGCTGAGACGGTGGAAGACGATGATATTTCGTTTGAGGAAGAGGATCATTTGGATGATATTATCAGCATGAAAGAACTTCCTGATGAGATTATTCCAATTGATCATGATGAGTGGGAGTACGATAAGAGTACCGAAAAAGACCGGTTAGTATACTATATGGGCGACCATATTATGGCTACTGAAAATGGTACTATTATCGAGACTCCTGCACTGCTTGTTGGTAATAACTGGGAAAACTATGTCGGTCAATATTTGAATAATACGGCTTTGGTAAGGAATCAAAAGCTAATGACCGACTATGAGATTTTCGTGGAGAGTGGATTCTATTCAGACGAATACGGATCCTATACTGATGACTGAGAGGACTGATAAGGCCTATGGAAGACAGCTATTTTTGTTGGCTAGTAGGGCTCATCGGCGACGAATACGTAGAAACTCATTACCAGAAATTGCTCTGGAAACTCTATACTACGGATTATATTTGGGAGCTCGACTACGACAAAAATAGGGCTGCGGACGGGCTTTATCTTCGCCGTGAGTTTGCTAAATTGAATGGATATTTTGTCGCTGATGGGGACGTTTTTCAAGATCCATTTATCGTTAAAGGGCATCCCTGTTCGGTGCTCGAAATGATGATTGCTTTGGCTAGAGACGCGGAAAATGATATTATGCACGACCCTGATTACGGCGATCGTTCGGGCAAATGGTTCTGGATTATGATCCAAAATTTGGGGCTCGATGTGTATGATGACTACTGTTGGTTTGAGTCTGAAGTGGACAGAATACTGGACGTTTTTCTTCATAGAAGGTATCAAACGACTGGGCCGAATGCACCTTTTCCTGTCAAAAATTCAGCTACAGTTTTCGCAAATCGAGACCTGTGGTGGCAGATGAATCAGTACTTTGAAGCAAATTTTCCGGTGTAAAATGGCTAAAAAATTAGTCAAAAATTTTTTCAAAAATGACTAATTAGTCAAAAATTAGTCAAATTAGTCAAAAATTAGTCAAAAAATTAAATTCGTAAATTTTATGAAAAAAGCGTATTTTCGATGATTTTTGGCGAAAAAATGCTATTTTTTGCAAAAAGTACGTTAAAAATTAGTCAAAAGTCATTTTTTTTTTAACTATTGCGTGAGAAAAAAATAAAAAAAATAAAAATAATAAATAGTTATGAAAAATTTTTGACTAATTGACTAATTTTAAATTTTTCGCCGGAAAGGAGGTAAGTTTACGGATTTTATAAGATGTACTTATAAAGATCGCACGAAGAAAGAACCGCCGGAGATTTATCCTATATTCATCACGAAAAAGAGTAAAGACTTAATGATACGTGGTGGCGACTTTTATGCTATCTGGGATGAACGAAAAGGATGCTGGTCACAAGATCAAGACGACGTTATAGAGCTTATTGACAACGCCATGGAAGAATACAAAGCTAAACATCCTGAGAAGCTTAGTGACGCCAATATTGCGTATATGTGGAATTCAGAGTCTGGAACAATTGACAAGTGGCGTAAATATGTTACGAAACAGACGGTCGACAATTACCATCCTCTAGATGAGTCACTAGTGTTTGAAAACACTATACCGAAACGTGAAGACTATTCATCAAAGCATGTGCCTTACGCGTTGGAACCAGGTAGCCATGATAGCTGGGATGAATTAGTTGGAACTTTATATTCTCCAGAAGAACGCCATAAGATTGAGTGGGCAATTGGTTCTGTTGTATCCGGCGATTCTAGATCGATCCAAAAATTCTTTGTATTTTATGGTGCACCAGGCTGCGGTAAAGGCACGATACTCGAAGTGATTGAAAAATTATTCGATGGATATTGTGGTCATTTTGATGCACAAGCTCTCGGAAGTTCTGCATCAGATTTTGCTCTTGAGTCATTTAAGCTGAATCCTATTGTTGCTATTGATCCGGATGGTCAGTTAAGTCGTATTGAAACGAACACGAGACTAAATGCTCTTGTTTCTCATGAGACACTTACTATTAATGAAAAATTTAAGAGCATGTATACGATGCGAATTCAGACGATGCTGTTTATCGCGACAAATTCTCCTGTCAAGATTACAGATTCAAAGTCTGGTTTACTTCGAAGACTTGTTGATATTTCTCCGACTGGAAACAAGATACCGATCAGACGATATAATCAGCTTAAAAAGAATATTGGTTTTGAGCTTGGAGCTATCGCTTCTCATTGTCTTGACGTTTACAATGAAGATCCGCATTATTACGATGACTATGTTCCTCTTAGCATGATGGGAGCCACAAACGACTTCTATAACTTTATGGAAGATAGGTATGATGACTTTAAGAAAGAAGATTTCGCTATTCTTAAAGAAGTCTGGACTAAGTATCGTATGTATTGCGATGAAGCAAAGGTTCCTTATCCATATTCGTTGAGACTTGTAAAAGAAGAGCTTAAGAATTATTTCCTTGTGTATAAGGAACGCGGCATGGTGAACGGCGAACAATGCAGAAATGTTTATTATGGTTTTCGAGTAGAAAAATTTGAAAATCCTGTCAAAGGTCTAGAAACAGAAGGCGAGAGTGATTCTTGGCTTCGTTTCAATACCACCGAAAGTATCTTAGACAAGATTGGTGCTGATTGGCCTGCTCAGTATGCTTATGTCAAGGAAGATGGTTCTGATAGGCCATCGGTTGCGTGGGATGATTGCAAGACTATTCTGAAAGATCTTAATACGGCAGAGCTTCATTATCTTAGGTGCCCTGAGCAATTTTGTTTTGTAGATTTCGACAAGAAAGATCCAAAGACTGGAAAGAAGTCACTTGAACTTAATATGAAGGCTGCTTCTAAGTGGCCTCCTACTTATGCTGAGCTTTCAAAGAGTGGAGCAGGCATTCATTTGACTTATATTTACACCGGAGACATTAGTAAGGTGCTTCCAGTTTATGAGGATGATGTCGAACTTAAGTTCTATACCGGAAAGGCCAGCTTAAGGAGGAAGTTGACTCGTTGTAATGATCTTCCGATTGCTACAATTAGTTCCGGTCTGCCACTTAGAAAGGAGACTACGAAAACGGTAAATGAGTACACTATAGAAGATCAAAAGCATTTGCTTGCAGCTGTTAGAAAAGCTCTTCGTAAGGAGATTTCACCATTCTCGACAGTTTGTTGTGTAGATTATATTGGCAAAGTTTTGAATGAAGCATATGCAAGTGGGATGAAGTATGATCTCAGTGAGCTTAAACCTCAGGTTTTAGCTTTCGCTGCTGCCTCTCATAATCATTCGCTTCAGTGCTTAGATAAAGCTGAAGGATTTCCTTATAAGAGCGAAGAAGAATCTGAATGGGTTCCACCTCCGGAAGGAGAAAAGAAGATTGCTTTCTTCGATACTGAGGTGTTCCCGAATCTTTTTATATTGGTTTATAAGCCGATCGGTCAAGACTGTATTACTTTGATTAATCCCGATGGAAATGAGGTTCTCAGAGTATTCCAGTCCTATAACATGATCGGCTTTAATAATTTGGGCTATGATAATCACATCTGCTATGCTCGAATTCGTGGCGATTCCCTTTATGAGCTTTTTACACGGTCACAAAATATTATTAATGCTCCAAAAGGTCGTAATGACTGGACCATTAATGAGTCGAAGAATCTGTCGTATACTGATATTTTCGATTTCTGCTCTGATAAGAAGAGTCTTAAGAAGTGGGAGATTGCTCTTCAGAAACAGGGCGTTGATATTCGCCATGATGAAGCAGGTCTTCCTTGGGATAAGCCGGTTCCGACTAATCTTTGGGAAAGAGTAGCTGAGTATTGTAGAAATGATGTTATAGCCACTGAACAAGTGTTTTATGCTAATCAGTCTGACTTTCGTGCTAGAGAGATCCTGGTAGAGCTCGCTAATGCTCTCAGAGGCCCTGGTTCAACGGTTAATGATTCGACTAATACATTGACTACAAAACTGATTGTAGGCAACGAGAAGACTCCTCAGGCATCGTTTATTAAGCCGGATCTGAGCAAACTGTTTCCTGGGTATGAGTTTAATCCTTACGGTTTTCCGAAAGAGCGGTACATGTTACTTGTCGATGACATGCTTCCGAATATGAGCCCGAAGTTGTTTGAGTTCTATGAACTTGGACCTGATGGCAAGTATAAGCTCACTAAGGATGAAACTCAGGTGCCTGGTAAGAACTATTATCGGTGCACTATGATTTCAGGTAAGAGCTACTACAAGGGCTATGATCCTGGCGAAGGTGGCTTTGTGTTTGCAAACTGGGGTATGTATGGCTATGCCGAATGCTACGACTCAGCATCTCACCATCCATCAAGTCTTATTGCTGAAAACGGCTTTGGGCCTTATACAGAGAACTTCAAGATGCTCCTTGATATTCGTCTGCACATAAAGCATAAGGACTATGATTGGGTAAGAGGCCTGTACGGCGGTATTTTGGCTCCGTACTTGACTTCTGATGAAGATGCAAAGCAGCTCTCGAAAGCACTGAAAATCGCTATAAATAGCGTATACGGCCTCACAGCGGCACATTTCACGAATCGTTTGCGAGATCCTCGTAATGATGATAACTGGGTGGCTAAGCGTGGGGCTTTGTTCATGATTGATTTGTTGACCAAGGTCAAGGAAATGGGCTATCGAGTCATTCATGTTAAGACGGATTCCATCAAGATAGCTAATCCCGATGAACGTGTCTATAATTTTGTCATGGATTATGGCAAGAAGTTTGGATATACGTTTGAGATTGAGCATAAGTTTGAGAAGATTTGTCTAGTCAATAACGCTGTTTATATTTGTAAGTACAGTGACGCGCCTGAGAATGGTAAGTCAGCTGGTAAATGGGAGGGAACTGGAGACCAGTTTAAGGAGGATAGTTCTCCCTATGAGTTTAAAACACTGTTTAGTCATGAGGAGATCAACTTCTATGATCTGTGCGTAACGCAGACTGTAAAGGTTGGTCTCGGTTTATATTTGGACATGGACGAGAATCTGCCATCTTCCGAGGCTCTTGAAAAGGAAGAAGACAAGCTTATCAAGAAATGGCATAAAGTGCAGTTTGAGCTTACTGATGAGAACGATCAGAATCTTGTCAGTGGGTTTAATCCTGTGCTAATTGATATTCCAGATAAGAAGTTGGCTCAATATGCTAGTGACGAGTTTCACAATGACTATGTTCGTCTTTGCGAGATTCATGAGGAAATCAAGAAATGTCATGATTATCATTTTATTGGTAAAGCCGGCCTGTTCTGCCCCATTAAGCCCGGTCATGGTGGAGGACGTCTTGTTCGAGAGAATAATGGTAAATTCGGCTATGCTGCCGGTTCTAAGGATTATCGGTGGCTTGAGGCTGAAACCGTTAAACAAATGCACCTTGAAGATAGTATTGATATTAGTTACTTCGAGGAACTTAAGAACGATGCAATTGCGACGATTTCTAAATATGGTGATTTCGACGCTTTTGTAAAATAATTTATTAATTTTTATATTTGAAAGGAAAAAAGTATTATGCAGATCGTTGAGAGAAAGAATCGTAGTTTTGTTATCGATGGTATTGTCGACCGCGAGGTTCGTGCCCGTAACTTTGGTGGCGAAGAGAAGAAGGATCGTGTTACCGGTCGCACTGTGAATAGCCCTGGCTACCGTAACTTCCTGTTGTTTGTCAGCGAAGAGATCGCTGAAGAGCTTAAGGATAAGGGTTGCGAGGTTAAGTATACGAAGGTTCAGGGCCCGAACGATGTTCCGATGCCCTACGTCTCTGTTACTGTGTCCTATTTCCTGAAGCCCGTTGAGGCGTGCATGATTTCGAACGGCGTACCTACGCAGCTTGATGAGAATCACATTCATTTGCTTAACAGTGTTGATATTAAGAACATGTGTATTGAGCTTGAGACTGGCAAGGAAAAGATTCACAATAACGGTGTTCGTTATATTCCTCTCTTTGCTCAGAAGATCTGGGTTGAGATTGTTCCCGATTACTTCGCTGAGAAATATGGTCAGTTTAATCAGCCTGTTACTGCGCCTGGTACTGAGGAAGAGCCGTTCTAAGCTTATAATGAAGAGGTTTGGGTTTATCGACAATGACACCTGAACTTGATAAAGGTCAAGTCGATGCATTGAAGAAGCTCTCAAATGGAAACATACTTTGCGGTGGGGTCGGATCCGGCAAAAGTCGGACCGGCCTTGCCTATTATTTTTGCAAAGTTTGTGGCGGACAGATTAATGGTACAGAGCGGGGACTTCGGAATGATTTAGTTCCGATGATTTGGCCAAAAGATTTGTACATCATAACAACTGCAAAAAAGCGAGATAAAGGCGAATGGGATGATGAACTTGAGCCTTTCGGACTTAATAGTGATCCTAAGAAGTCTGAATATGGTGATAAGGTGAAAGTCGTCATTGATTCATGGAATAACATCAAAAAGTATGTTGAGGTTAAAGATGCATTCTTTCTGTTCGATGAGCAGCGTGTTGTTGGATATGGCTCATGGTCAAAGGCGTTTATTAAGATAGCAAGATCAAATGGATGGATATTCCTTTCAGCAACTCCTGGTGATTGCTGGATGGATTATCTGTCCATTTTTATTGCCAATGGTTTTTATCGGAATAAACGAGACTTTGAGAATCGTCATGTGATTTACAGTCGGTATACAAAGTATCCGCAAGTCGACAGATACGTCGACGATTATATTCTTACGAGACTTAGAGATTCGATACTGGTAAATATTGAGTACACGAAGCCGACTGAACGCCACATTGATATTCGCTTAGTTAGTTACGATCGGGAGTCTTACAAGAAGCTAATGAAGGATCGTTGGAACATTTTCGAGAACAAGCCAATTGAAAACATTAGTGAGCTTTGCTATCTACTTCGCAAAACTGTAAATGCAGATCCTAGTCGAATCGAGATGACTGAGCTAATTGCTCAAGAGCATCCGCGTTTGATTATATTCTACAACTTTGATTATGAGCTTGAAATCCTTAGAAATGCGCACTGGCCTGAAGGAACAATCTGTCGTGAATGGAATGGGCATAAGCATGAAGAAATTCCAGATAGTGAACGATGGGTTTACTTTGTAAATTACATTGGTGGCTCGGAAGGATGGAACTGCACGTCGACTGACTCTATGCTCTTCTATTCACAAAGTTATTCCTATAAAGCAACTGAACAAGCCATGGGTCGTATTGATAGACGAAATACAAAGTTTCATGACTTGTATTACTTCAGCTTCAAGACATACGCGCCAATTGATATTGCAATTGGACGAGCTTTGAAGAGAAAGAAGAACTTTAATGAAAGCATGTTCTTTCGCAATCGAAATTCTTGATTTTTGCTCAAAATTCGTAAAATTTACACCGACTATGATAGAGAGGAGTAGAATACCACATTTTTGGTACAACTTCTCTGAGTTTTGGGGTGAATTCTATGCTTGAGAGTGAATTTCAGAAAAAACTAATTGATGAGCTTCAAACTATATTTCCTGGTGCTTTGATTTATAAGAATGAAACAAAGCAAGGAATTCCTGATTTGACGGTTCTCTATAAAAAGCATTGGGCGCTGCTCGAATGCAAAAAAGAGAAGAATGCAAGTCATCAACCAAACCAGGACTACTATGTTGAGAAAGCGAATCAAATGTCATTTTCCAGATTTATTTATCCTGAAAATAAACAGGAGGTTTTAGATGAACTTCAATCGGCATTTCGAGTTAGAAGGAAAACACGCACTTCTGAGTCCGAGTAAGCCGTATTGGCTTAATTACTCGCAGGATCAGTTGAGGGCTTATATTCTTTCTCAGAATGCAGCAGCTCGCGGAACTAGACTTCACGAACTTGCCGCAGATCTTATTAAAGAAGGTCTAAAGCTTAGAGGGTCCACCCAAACTCTTACAGCTTATGTTAATGACGCCATCGGCTATGGTATGACGCCTGAAGTCGCACTAAAATATTCTGATACTTGTTTCGGGCATACTGATGCAATTGATTTTAATCATGGCGTTTTGCGAATTCATGATTTGAAAACTGGAACCGGACCGGTTCACATGGAGCAGCTTGAGATTTATGCTGCTCTTTTTCTTTTGGAGTATGA
>AUXO012269842.1_pt1 | contig 29419 bp, 23 predicted proteins | sample 768731 | NCBI WGS metagenome assembly AUXO01 (sample SAMN02715735, study PRJNA202380) | gut metagenome | biome: sheep rumen | host: Ovis aries | place: New Zealand: Palmerston North
AATGGGAAGAGCTTATGAAGTAAGAAAAGCTAGTATTCAAAAAACAGGAGCGGCAAGAGGTAAATTATATTCTATGTATGCTAGAGAGATTTATCAAGCTGCAAAAACTGGTGGAACAGAGACTGTTAGTAATTCAAATTTAAAACGTTTAATTGAAAGAGCTAAGAAGGATCAAGTTCCTGCTGATATTATAAAAAGAGCTATTGATAAGGTTAATAGTGGTGCAGATGAATCATATGATTCAGTAAGATATGAGGTTTTTGGACCTGCTGGTTCTACTATAATTGTTGATTGCTTAACTGATAATGTTAACAGGAGTATTAGCTCTGTTAGAGCTGCTTTAAATAAAGCAAAGTGTAAAATGGGTAGTATGGGTAGTATTACTTATAATTATGATAATTTATGTATAATTAGTTTTAAAGGGTTAACTGAGGAACAAACTTTGGAAGCTTTAATTGAAGCTGATATTGATAATGTTGATATTGAAGTTGAAGATGGTGAGATTGTTTTATATGGTGAACCACAGGATAATTTTAAAATTAAGGAAGCTATAATAAAAGCTTTACCAAATGTTGAATTTGATATTGATGAAATATCTATGCTTGCACGTGATAAGGTAACTTTAGCAGGTGAGGATTTGGAATTGTTTAATAGACTTCTTGCTTTATTGGATGAGGTTGAAGATGTTAATCATGTGTATCATAATGTAGAATTATAGGTGATTTTATGAGTATAAAGATAGAGAGAATTGAAAGTGAGATTCAAAAGCAAATTAGTTATATTTTAATGATGGAAGTAAAAGATTCTGATATTAAGTTTGTAACTGTTACTGCTGCTGATGTTTCTAGTGATTTATCTTATGCAAAAATATATGTAACTGTTTTTGATAAAGAAAAGATTAAATCTACTATTGATGCATTAAATAATGCGTCAGGTTTTATTAGAAAAAAACTAGCAGAAAGAATTGATATTAGACATATTCCAGAGTTATCATTTGTGTATGATGAGTCGATTGATTATGGAAAGAGTATTGAAGATAAAATTGAAGAAATTCATAATAAAAATTAGGTGATATATTGAAAAGTGATATTGAAATATCAAATGAATGTAAAATTTTGTCGATTGACAAGATAGCATCTTCTATTGGTTTATCTTTGAATGATATAGAAATGTATGGTAGAGATAAAGCTAAAATTGATTTTTTAAATGTAAATAAGACATCTAATAACAGTAAATTAATTTTGGTTACTTCTATTAATCCAACTATAAGTGGTGAAGGTAAAACTACGATAAGTATCGGTTTATGTGATGCATTGAATCAATTAGGTAAGACTTGTATTGCAACTTTGCGTGAACCTTCTTTAGGACCTGTAATGGGACGTAAGGGTGGAGCTTGTGGTGGAGGCTATTCTCAAGTTGTTCCTATGGATTCTATTAATCTTCATTTTACAGGTGATATGCATGCAATAACGACATGTAATAATTTACTTGCTTCTGTTATTGATAATCATATTTTTTATGGTAATGAGTTATTAATTGATCCTAGTCGTATTGTTTTTCATAGATGTTTGGATTTGAATGATAGGTTTTTGCGTGATGTAGATTTATCTGTTGGTGATTTGAAGTTACATGAAAAGTTTGATATAACTGCTGCAAGTGAGATAATGGCTATTTTTTGTCTTGCTACTGATTATTCTGATTTACGTGATCGTTTAAATAAAATTATTGTTGCATATAATAAATTTGGTAATCCTGTTTATGTTTCTGATTTATCTTGTGTTGGAAGCTTAATGGCTGTATTGCGTGATGCTTTTAAACCAAATTTGGTTCAAACTTTGGAACATAATCCTGTTTTTGTACATGGTGGCCCTTTTGCCAATATTGCTCATGGTTGTTGCTCTTTGATATCTACTAAGTTAGCTATGAATTTGAGTGATTATGTAGTTACAGAGGCTGGATTTGGTGCTGATTTAGGCGCTGAAAAATTTTTTGATATAAAATGTAGATATGGTAATTTAAAACCAAGTGTTATTGTTATTAATGTAACTGTTAAAAGTTTGTTATCTAATGGTAATGGTGATTTATTGAAAGGTGTTGAATTTTTATCAGTACATGTAGAAAATATGCGTAAATTTATTGATAATGTTATAGTTGTTTTAAATAAATTTTCTTGCGATAGTAATGATGATATTAGATTTCTAATTGGTAATGTAACTTTTGTTCCTTTTGTTATTTGTGATTCTTATGTATGTGGTGGAAAAGGTGCATTAGATTTAGCAAAAAAGGTTATAGAATTATCTAATAAGAATGTTGAATTTAATTATTTGTATGATTTGGATGTTCCAGTTTGTTCTAAAATTGAAAAAATTTGTAAGGAAATATATCGAGCAGAAACAGTTGAATATTCTGATGAAGCGATTAAAAAGATTAGTTCTTTAAGTAAGGAATTTTTAGCTTTGCCAATTTGTATTGCAAAAACTCCTTATTCATTGTCAGGTGATAGTAAGTTGGTTGGTAGTGTAGGTGGCTATTCCATTTATGTTAATGATATTAAAGTAAATAATGGTGCAGGTTTTATTGTGGTATATTTATCTAATATTTTGACAATGCCTGGTTTAATTAAGGATGCCAATTTATATAAAATTGATTTACTTGATAATGGAAAAGTAGTAGGAATTGATTAAATTTCGGAATTTTTTTCGGAATTTTTTTATTGACTTTTTTTTTTATTTTTGATAGGATATGCTAAATGCTCTAAAGAGGGAGATTTTTTATGTTTTATGAATTGATTGATAAAAAAAATAATTTTAGGAAAAAATATTTTGCTAATTTATTGCCTAGATTTTGTTATGCATCTCTTAGTTTAGAAGGTGTTGATTCTTGTAAATCTGCAATGACTTTACAAAGCCAAAGTTATGCTTTGGATTATGCTTTTAAAATGAAGGAATATAGTAATATTACAAATAGTGATATACATAAAATAGAAGATGAAATTATAACTATTGATAAAATTATTACAGAAGGTGCATTTAATGGATTTAGACAAGGACCGGCATATATAAATGGTGAAGAACTTCCACATGCATGGACTATTCATCCTGCATTATCTGAGTTGTTGATTAGATATTATAATTATATGAAAGATTTGGATCCACTTGAGAGGGAAGCATATTTTCATATTGATTTTTTATGTATCCATCCATTTGGTGATGGAAATGGAAGAACTGCTAGAACTATTTTGTTTAAAAATTTATGTAAACAAGGTATTGTTCCATGTGTAATTACTAAGGATGTTAAAGATGAATATTGTAGATATATTCATGATAAAAATTATAAAGGTCTTACTGAGTTATTTAAAAGATTAAGTGATATAGAATATTATAATATGATTGGTATATATAATAGTTTAGATGCAAAAGGATGTATAAAGGAGAATAAGATGACTAAAATACAAGAAAGAGCTTATAGGGCGATTATTCAAAGTGAAACTGGTGAGGATAGTATTTCTATTGATGATGTATTAACAGATAAGGAGTATGTTAAAAAATATATTTTTAGAGATGTTAATAATTTACTTTCTATTTTTAAAAATGGTTCTTTACCAAAGAATGTTGCTGGAAGAGTTATTAAAAGGTATATTCCTAATGTTACTCCTAGGTATGAACAATTTTTAGATATCAAGTCTGGTGATGTAATTATTTATTGTGAAGATAATAAAACTCTTGAACTAAAGTTAAAAGATGATGAAAGATATTTTACAATTTCTCAAACTGTTTCAAATTTAGTTTTTTATGTTGGTGTAAATCCTGTTTTAATGGATGAGTTTGATTATGAATTGAAGAAAGAATTTGAAGAAAAGAAAAAGGAAAAAATTTTGATAAAGAAAAAAGAAAATTAATAAGATAGTTAATTTTCTTTTATTTGATGATTGCTAAAATATTTAAGAAAGTTGCAAAGAATAGCCATATAAGATATGGTATTTGTAGATATGCAGCTTTTTTATTTATTTTTTTGAACTCTTTTATCATTTTTATCACTTCTATTATGAGTATTATTAATATTATAAGTGCGAATACTTTTAAATTTAGATTAAAGAATACTAGTGGCCATGAAAAATTTATAAGAAGTTGTTTGTAGTATGTTTTTAGATTTCCGTTTTCTTTTTTTACTATGTAACTAGATATTCCCATTAAGATGTATAAAATAGTCCATACAATCGGAAAAACAATTGGTGGAACGAATAGGCTATAATTCTTTGTATTTGATAATAGTCCTATTATAAAACCTCCAATTACTGGAAGTAATATTGATTTAATAATATTTTTCATTATATCACCTATTATAATATTATGTTGTTTTTTCTTTTTTATTCTGTTATAGGTATTATTTTATTAATGTCTATTTTTTTTGTTGGTTCTGTTCCTCTTATGTAATATAGAAGTGTTTTTTTTCCATCTTCTTTTATTTCTCCTGATATAGGATCTACAAGTGCTCCTACTATATCATTTGGTATTTCATACCATGTGTTTTCTTTATTTTCCATATATTTTTCCATAGAATCTACCCACATATTTTTTATTCCAATGCTTTCTTGCGATTCAACATTTTTATTGTCATCGTATCCTGCCCAAATACCAATTAGTAGTTCCTTATTATATCCAAATATTAATATGTCTGTATCTGTAGTTCCTGTTTTTACTGCATATTTGTGGTTCATTTTGTTTGCTATATTTAAGCATGTTGGAATTGTATAGTCTACAAAATCGTATGAGTATGTTTTGGTTAATAGTTCGTTTAAGATGAATACATTTTTTTCATCTAGTATTTTTTCTTCATTGTATTTATATTCATATAATGTATTACCATTTATATCTTCAATTCTTTCTATTATATGTGGTGTGATTTTGTATCCTAGGTTTGCAAATGATGAGTATGCTTCTATCATTTCGATTAGGTTTATTTCTTCTGTGCCAAGTGATAGTGATGGAATTGGTTCAAGATTACTTTTAATTCCTAGCATTTTTGCGGTATTTACTAGATTTTCTTCTCCTAAAAAAAGATTTGTTTTGACTGCAAATATGTTATCAGAGTATGCGATTGCGGCTGCTAGACTTATGTTTTTATTTGGATATTGATCTGCAAAATTTCTTGGCGAATATGTTTGATTATCGAATGTAAATGTTGTTTTTGAACTTCTAAATGTGGTGGAAGCAGTAAATCCGTTTTCTAAGGCTGAGTAGTATAATATTGGTTTCATTGTAGATCCTACTTGTCTTTTTGAATTAGTTGCTCTATTAAATTGACTTTTAGAGTAGTCTTTTCCTCCAATTAGTGCTTTTATTTTTCCTGTATTTGGTTCACTAGCAACAGCAGCAACTTCTAGTTTTTCATTTTGAATGTTTGTTTGCATGTTTTGTTCCATATTTTTTTGTAATTGTATATCTAAGTTTGTATAGATTTTTAGCCCTTTTGTAGATAATAGTGATTTTGGTATTGAATTAATATTTTTTAATTCATTTATTGTTGCATCTTGATAATACATAAGTGTTGTTAAATTATTTTTTTCTTCAATTCCATAATAGTTTAGTTTTTCATTGTATGCTTTTTCTTGTTCTTCTTTTGTAATATATTTATTTTCTTTCATTAATTTTAATGTTAATTTTTGCCTATCTTTTGCGTTTTTTTCATTTACTATTGGTGAATAAATTGAAGGGTTTTTTGGTATTCCAGCTAAAATTGATGCTTCTGCTAAAGTTAGCTCGCTTGCTGATTTATTGAAATAGTAGTGTGATGCATTTTCTATTCCAAATATTCCACCATAGTTTATTGTATTTAGATATCCTTCTAGAATTTCATCTTTTTTGTAGTGTGTTTCAAGTCTAATTGTAAGCCATGCTTCTTCTATTTTTCTATTCCAAGTTTTATCAAAGTTTAGAAATAAGTTTTTTATGTATTGTTGACTTATGGTTGATGCACCTTGTAGTGTTTTTTTATTAGTTAGGTTAGTGTAAAATGCTTTAATGATTCTAGGAAAATCAAATCCTTTATGTTTATAAAAGTTTTTGTCTTCTATGGCGATTGTTGCATTTATCATATTTTTAGATATATCTTTTAGTTTTATCCAATTATCTTTTCCACTAAATAGGTTGCTTTGATCATCATATAAATATAAGCTGTTTGCTGTAGAAATATCTAATTTTGGAAGTGTCATCGCATATAAATATATGCTTAAATATATACCAGTTATTATTAGTATTATTATACTTAATGTAAGTGTTGTTTTTTTTAATTTTTCCATAATAACCTCATTTCTATATTTATTATTGGTTTTTTATATGAAATTATTAAAAAAATAAAAAAAAATGTTTTCATAGTTTTGATTGTATGCTATAATTACTTGGAGTTGGAGTTAGTGATGCTGATGTCTAAGGTAAATATTCATTATGGAATTAATAATGATTATAAGGATTTAAAAGGTATTTTAATAGGAAATGTTATTACTTTTTATGACTCTGATTTTAAAATTTCATTTGATTTTGAAGATTTGGTTTTAAAGAAAGATGGAGTTTATGGCTTAATTTTAAATTTTAAAGATTGTATTTTTTGTTATAAGTCGTGTTCAATGTCTTTTGAAATTCCAATTTTAGTTAAAGAGAAAAAAATATTAGATAATTCATTTGAAGTATTTTATAAACTTGAAGATGAAGTTATTAATTTTTATATAGATTATGAGGTGATATGATGAATATTAGAAGTATTGTAAAAAAAGATGTGTATGATGCTTTAGGAGGTGAAGTTTTGCTTGATGATATTATTGTAGAGCAGCCTAAAGTAAAAAATTTAGCTGATTATTCTATTCCATGTTTTGCTTTTTCTAAGATATTTCGTAAATCACCTATGGATATAGCTTGTTCAATTAAAGAAAAAATTAATATGAAAAATTATAAAAATGTTGAAGTAGTTTCTGGATATTTGAATGTTTTTATTAGTGATGAATTATTAAATGATAAATTACGTAAGATGAATGATAGTTCTTTTGATATGGAAAAAGTTACAAGTCCATCTTTATATTTTTTAGATTATGGTGGTCCAAATGTTGCTAAACCACTGCATGTAGGTCATATGCGTACTGCAATTGTTGGAGAAAGTATTAAGCGAATAATTGAATTTGTTGGGCATAAGACTATTAGTGATGTTCATTTTGGTGATTATGGTTTACAAATTGGTGAAGTAATATATGGTATGCTTCGTGATGGTGTTTCTATTGATGAGTTGTCTATTGATTATTTAGATAAAATTTATCCTGAGATGAATGCTATTTGTAAGGATGATGAATCTATTCGTTGCGAATGTGCTTTAATTGTTAAAAAATTGCAAGATAATGATCCTAAATATATTCCTTATTTTAATAAGATTCGTGAAGTGTCTATTGCTGATATTAAGAAAAATTATGATTTTTTGGATGTTAATTTTGATTTGTGGTTAGGTGAGAGTGATTCTCAAAAATCATTGATAAAAGTAGAAGAGTTATTAAAATCTAAAAATTTATTAAAACTTAGTGATGGTGCTCTTGTAGTTGATGTTTCTAGTGATGGTGATAAAAAAGAGATTCCTCCTTTATTATTTAAGAAAAGTAATGGTGGATACTTATATGCTTCTACTGATATAGCAACTATTTATGATCGTGTGAATACTTATAATCCAGATTATATTTTATATATTGTGGATAATCGTCAGGAGTTGCATTTTACACAAGTTTTTAGAACTGTTAGTAAAGCTGGAATAATTGATAAATCTAAATTGGAATTTTTAGGTTATGGTACTGTTAATGGTAGTGATGGAAAACCATATAAGACAAGGAATGGAGATACTCCTAAATTATCTCATTTGTTTAATCAAGCAAGTGAAATATTTATTTCTAAACGTGAAGAAAATAAGAATATGAGTAAATCTGATATAGATAAAATTGTTAATTCAATTTTAAAATTTGCTGATTTATCTAATAGTCGTGATAAAGATTATATTTTTGATCTTTCTAAGTTTTCTGATGTAACTGGTAAAACTGGTCCTTATATTTTATATACTTATTTAAGGATTAATAAAATTATTAAAAATTGTAATAAAGTTGATTTTAGTAACATTATATATAATGATGCTGATAGGGATTTACGAATGAAATTGATTGAATTTGAAAATGCGATTAATTTATCATTTGTTGAACGTAGACCACATTATATAGCTGAATATTTATATGATTTATGTGTTTTAGCTAATGTTTTTTATCAGAAAAACCATATTTTAGATTTATCTGATGAAGTTAATAAAAATGATTGGATTTATGTTTTGAGTTTAACTAATAAAGTTATAGAACAATTGCTTAAGTTGTTAGTAATTGACATTCCTACAGTAATGTAATAATATATTAACATGATAGATGGAGGATAATTAATATGAGTATTAAAAATATGTCAAGAGAAGAATTAGAATTAATGTCTAATACTGATTTAACATATGAATTATTAAAAGAATGTAAAAAAACAATGAGTACTAAAGATATTTTTCAAAAGATTTGTGATTTATTAGGATATGATGAATCTGATTTTGCATCAAAAATAGGTGATTTTTATACTGCTCTTACTATAGATAAAAGATTTGTAATGTTAGATAATGCAGAGTGGGATATTCGTGATAATCATAAAATAGAGTTAATTGTTGATGATGATACTGATGAGTCTGATGAAGTAGAAGATGAATCAGAAGAAAATGATGAAGACGTAGATAATGAAGATGAAAATGATGATTTGGATTCAATAGATGAAGTTGATGATGATTTAGATGATGAATCTGATTTAGCTGATTTATCTATTGTTAGTGATGATGATAGTGAAGAAGAATAATTTTTCTTCTTTTTTTTTGTTGAAATAATTTTAAATTAATTATATACTTAATATTGAAATAGGAGGTATGTATGAGAAAAATATTTAAAAGTTTTGTGTTTTGTTTAGGATTTATTTTGCTTTTTGCTGGATGTGAAATGAAGAATGAATATGGAATTGTAATTGATAGTGATAAGGATGTTAGTATTCAAATAGTTTCTGCCATGGATGATGAATTGATTGATTCTATGTTAGGGATGAGTGATTCTGAAAATGAAGACGAAAATAGTGAAGAAAAGACATATACTGATGCAGAAAGATGGCAATACATTGAAAGCAATATGGAAGATCATGAAGGTTATACTAAAGAAAAATATGAAAAAGATGGATTTAAAGGTTTTGTTTTTAAAAAGAATTTAGGCAATATAGATGATTTGTCTTCTGATAGTGAAGAGGATGTTAGTTTAGAAGAAATCGAAGAAGATTCAAAAATTTTTATTAAAAAAGATGGTAAATATACTTTAAATGTTAAAAATGATGATGAAAATGAAGCTGAGATGGAGGAATATAAAGATTCTGTTGGATTTGATATAAGCTTAACTGTTACTTTGCCTAATAAGGCTATTAGTAATAATGCTACTGAAGTTTCATCTGATGGTTTAACTTATACTTGGGATTTATTGAAAGAACAAAATATTGAGTTAACTTTTGATTTTGATAATAGTAAGAAAAATCATGTTGAACCTACAACTAAGAAATCTGCTATATCTAATGGAAAAGGTGAACATAATTCTGGTAGTGATGATATTGATAAACAAATAGAAGAAGGAGTTCGTGATGGAGTATCAAAAATTATTAAATATGCAGTAATTGGTGGAGCAATATTCTTAGGACTTGTAATATTAATTGTTATTATTGTCCTTGTGGCTTCTTCTAAAAAGAAAAAAAATCAACCAAATTATGATCAAATGAATATACAACAACCAATGATGAATAATCAAAGCTATAGCCAAATTAATGCTCAACCAGTAAATAATCAATCAGTAGTTGATAATCAACAATCAGTAGTAGAAAGTCAACAACAATCTGCTCAAACACAGAATACTGAAGTTTATCAATCAGTTAAAGAAAATCAATCTGATGTAGTTAATCAAAATAATGACAATGTAAATAATAATGATGAATCTAATAATCAGAGTATGTAATAAAAAGTGAGAATAACGTTTTGTTATTCTTTTTATTTGCTTAAAATAAGTTTTTTTGCTATAATATTATTGGTGATATAATGCAAAAGTATGATGAAAACTCTATAAAAATATTGGAAGGCCTTGAAGCTGTTAGAAAACGACCTGGAATGTATATAGGTTCAACTGATAAGAGGGGCCTTCATCATTTAATTTGGGAAATTGTTGATAATAGTATTGATGAAGTTATTAATGGTTTTGGTAAAAAAATAAAAATTGTTATGCATAAAGATGGCAGTTTGAGTGTAAGTGATGAGGGTAGAGGTGTTCCTGTTGGAATGCACTCAAGTGGTATGTCTACCCCTGAGGTTATTTATACTGTTCTTCATGCTGGTGGAAAATTTGAAAGTGGTGGATATAAAGTATCTGGGGGATTACATGGTGTAGGTGCATCTGTAGTTAATGCTTTGTCTACTTGGTTGGAAGTAAATATTAAGCGTGATGGTTATGAGTATTATATTAAATTTGAAAATGGTGGTAAATTATCTGTTCCTTTGACACAACTTTCTAAGACTAATAGAACTGGAACAACAGTTAGATTTATGCCTGATTCTTCTATTTTTTCAACTGTTAATTTTTCTTTTACAACTATTGTTGAAAGAATGCAAGAATGTGCTTTTTTAATTAAAGGATTAAATATTGATATTTATAATGAAATAGATGGAAGGCATGAAAATTTTCAATATGAGAATGGTTTAAAGTCTTTTGTTGAATATTTGAATGAAGATAAAAAAGAATTACATAAGGTTGTAAATTTTGATGCAAGTCGTGATGGTATTAATGTTGAAATAGCTTTTCAATATACGGATACATATAATGAAAATATTATTTCTTTTGTAAATAATGTTAAAACTAATGATGGTGGAACTCATGAGGTTGGATTTAAGTCTGCGATAACTCGTGTATTTAATGATTATGCTCGTGTTAATAAGTATTTGAAGGATAAAGATAAAAATTTAGAAGGTAGTGATACACGAGAGGGGTTAACTGCTATTATTTCTTTACAAATTCCTGAAAATTTATTGCAATTTGAAGGTCAAACTAAGGCTAAACTTGGTACTCCTGGGGCTCGTACTATTGTTGAGAGTGTTGTTGTTGAAAAGTTACAATATTTCTTGGAAGAAAACAAGGCTATAGCTGATGTTATTTTAGAGAAAATGGTTAAAAGTAAAATGGTACGAGAAGCTGCTCGTAAAGCTCGTGATGAGGCTAGAAATGGTAAGGATAAGTCTAAAAAAGATAGACTTCTTAGTGGAAAGCTTACTCCTGCTCAAGTTAAAAATCCTTCTATTAATGAATTGTTTTTAGTTGAAGGTGATTCAGCTGGTGGAAGTGCTAAACAAGGTAGGGATAGAAAATTTCAGGCTATTTTACCTTTACGTGGTAAGGTCTTAAATTGTGAGAAGACAAAGTTGGAAGAGATTTTTAAAAATGAAGAAATAAATACTATTATTCATACGGTTGGTGCTGGTGTTGGTAGTGATTTTGAAATATCAGATTCTAATTATGATAAAATTATTATTATGTCAGATGCTGATGTTGATGGATCTCATATTCAAATTTTGTTACTTACTTTCTTTTATAGATATATGAAACCTTTGATTGAAGCTGGACGTGTTTATATTGCTATGCCTCCACTATATAAGTTATTTAATGGCAAAGTAGTTCATTATGCTTGGAATGAAGAGGATAGGAAAAAGATTATAAGTGAAAGTAAAGTAAAATTAGAAACACAACGTTATAAAGGTTTAGGAGAGATGAATGCTGAACAATTATGGGAAACAACTATGAATCCAGAAACTAGAAGTTTAATAAAAGTAAATATTACTGATGCTGCATTAGCTGAGAAGCGTGTTAGTATTTTGATGGGTGATAAAGTTGAACCTAGAAAAGAATGGATTGAAGAAAATGTTCAATTTACTCTTGAGGATAATTATCAAAACTAGAAGGTGATTTATGAATAGAAAAACTATGGCGATTTTGTCTTATGTATTTTATTTTGGTATTGTATTAATTATTGGATTGATAATTTATTTTGTTGCATCTGCTATAGATAAATCAAGTAATAAGAAGGTAGAAACCGATAATGAAGAAGTTGTGGTTCAGCCTCAAATTGAAGTAAATAGAAAAAAAATTTTGTTAAAAGTTGGAGAATCTACTAGAATTAATGCTAGAGTTATAGATGGAGACAATAGTGAATTAACTTTTACATCAAATAATCCTTCTGTTGTTTCTGTTGACAATACTGGTCTTGTAAAAGGTATTTCTGTTGGTTCTTGTATTGTGTCAGTACGTTTATCTGAAACTGTTTTCGTTGATGTTGAGGTAACAGTTGAATCAAATAATGTTGTTGCTACTGGTGTGTTTGTTCCAGATGATTATGTTAAAGGTGTTATAGGAGGAAATTATCAAATTGTTCCTACTATTATTCCTAAAACAGCTACTAATTTTAATGTAGGTTATAAAAGTTCTGATAATACTATTGCAACTGTTGATTCTAATGGCTTGATTTCTTTTGTTTTAAATGGAGAATGTACTATTACAGTCTATTTAGTGGATAATCCTTCTATTGAAACTAAAATTGTCGTTTCTGTTAGAAAGTATTAATATTTTATAAAGTTAGGTTTGATAAATTTTAAAGACTATTTAAATAGTCTTTTTTTTTTTTTATTTTTCTTGACATGACTGCTGAAAAAAGTGTATAATGTAGAGGTTTTCGCGCGTTTAAAGAATGGGGATGATTTTATGAAAACAATGAGTAATTTAAATGCTGATAAAAGAAAGTTATCTATTTTAAAAAAATATTTATCTATTGCATGTGCTTTAGGTTTAACGGCTAATGTATCTTCAGTTAATGTTTCTGAAGAAGGATTGTCTTCAGAAGATTTTTTTGTTGCAAATGTAGATGATGTTATTACTGGTGATAGTAAATTGAATTTAGATAAAGATGAACAATTTTATTCTGTTGATAGTAAAATGGATTATATGAATGTGTTGATAAAAACTTATTTGACAAAGGAAAAATTAAATAGACTTAATTATAAGGATGTATCAGTATCTTCTTTTGATAATATATCTTCTTTAAATAGAAAAGATTATTCTTCTTTACCTAATGATTTAATTAATTTTTCTAATTTAAAGACTTCTTTAGAAAAATTTGAAGTTATGTATGATGAGATTCATAATGATATGATTGCTGAATTTGCTAATATCTATTTTCTTGATTATAATACTGTTGAACAATTATATAATTCTAATAAGTCGGTTATAGATTCTAGTGAAAATCCTAAGAAGACTTTTATTGTTATGGTTAAAGATTATTTTTATCAAACTGATATTGATAAAACACCTATAGTTTCTAATAAAACTAGAGAAGAAAAAGAAGATTATATTATTCATATGGCAAAGGATATATATGGTGTAGAAGATAAGGAATTATTAGCTTTAATTCTTGCAATTCATAGGCTAGAGACTGGTAATAGTACTTCTAGAAGATGTGTTTATGATAATAATTTAGGTGGGGTTACAGATGGATCAGGATTCTTAACCTTTAAAACTTTTGAAATTGGTGCAGAATGTTTTGTAAGGACTGTTACTAATAGAGTTAATGAGGCATATGCTAGTCCTTATTATGATTATTCTTTACCAATTGAATATAATATTCAAGAGGTGTATTGTGATTCTAGTTGGGGTCCTCAAATTAATCCTATAAAAGTATCTATTTTAAATAGTGGTGAATTAGATAAATATTTTAATGATAAACAAAAAAAATTATCTTAATTATAAAAAACTCTCTATTTCTTAGAGAGTTATTTTATTAATGTAAATAATATTGTTAGAATTATTCCACCTACAAAACTTGTTATTAGTGATAATATTAGAATGTTACTAAAACCTTTATTATTGTAATTTAGTGTAAGTACTTTTTGTTTCTTATTGTTATTTTCTGTTTTGTCTTCTAATTCTTGCTGTATATTATATTCATTTTCTAATTCAGTTTGTTCTTGTTGTAGATTATTTTCATTTGTTATATTATCTTTTTTTTCAGCACTTTTTACTTCATATTCTCCTTGTTTGTTCTTTTCAGCATATACGCATTCGCCGTTTTCTTTTATTGCTATTCCATTAGATAAATTGATGTGTGTGATTTTTAATTTTTTTTGTTGTTTTAGAATTGTTTGTAGTTTTTCTATTTGTTCTTTTGATAATGATTCAATTTCTCTTTGGTGTTGTGGTAATTCGTATATTGGAATAAGTGTTATTTGAATTTTTTTTTGTTCTAAATTATTTTGTATTTCTTCTTTTGACAATTGTTGATATGTAGGACTTTCTAATTCGTTGTCAGTAAGTGTTTCAATCATTTTTGGTCTGCCATCTTTTATAAATTTGTAATATATGTGTTCATTTATTATTAATGTATTTATGTTATTAAGAGGAATGTTATAATTTTTAGCTATAATTTCTTTTGTATTTTCAGTTTTTTTTTCTTGTTCTTCTTGTATTTTAAAATTATGCCTATTTATAAAGTCTTGTATTTCTTCTTCGTTTGTTTTATATGGATTTAATCTTATGTCACTTCGACCTTCTAAAACTATTTTTTTTATGTATGTTTGTATAATTAATTTTTTATTTTGTTCTATTTTTGAAGTGCTAAATTGATTATTTTCCATAAAACTATCATAGTTTATATATAATGTGTTTGGATTTTTTTTACTGATTGTTTCTGAATTTTTACTATAAAAATATTCGATATTTTGTTTTCCAAACATCATTAATTTATGTTTAATGTTTGGAGCTAAATCTTTGTAGTCATTAATAACTTCTTTATTTGCTTCCATTAATAATGAATTTATTATTTCTTGTAATTTTTCTTCCATAGTATCACCATTTTAATTATATCACTTTATTTTGTAAAATTCTTCTTATTATTATTTATATTTTTTGTAAATTTACATTATTTTTTTGAAAAACTTGTATTAACTATTTCAGAATAATTCACTTTTTTTTCTAAAACATTTGCTTTTTCCATTATTTCTTCTATATGTTCAAAGTCTTTTCTTTCTATATATGTAGTTTTGAACCATGAATCATTATCTTTATATCTTTTTACAATTTTTGTTAAATCTGCTAATGATATTTCTGGAAATTGGTTGACTAGTTGTTTTGCAATTTCTTCTGGCTCATTTTCGTGTACAAAGTCTAAGCCTTTTTGTATTGCGTTTGTAAATTTTTGTATTGTTTCTTTATTGTTTTCTATGTAGCTTTTTTTAGCATTGTATGCGGTGTATGGGACTACTCCTCCTAGCTCTCCTAGTGATGCGACTATGTATCCTTGTCCTTCTTTTTCTATTTGTAGTGCTTGTGGTTCGAATAAGTTTACAAAGTCTGCATTGTTTCCTATAAATGCTCCTGCCATTGCTGCAAATGCTATACTTGTGTCTATTTCGACATCTTTTGGATCTATATTCGCTTCTCTAAGTGCCCATTCGAATGTCATTTCTGGCATTCCTCCGGCTCTGCCACCAATTACTTTTTTTCCTATCATGTCTTTTAATGTAAAATTTTCTATTTTATTTTTTGATACAATAAAACTACCATCTCTTTTTGTTAGACCTGCAAAGTTTATTAGGTAATCTTTTTCTCCTTGATTATATACGTAGATTGTTGCTTCGCTTCCACAAAAGCCAATATTTACATCACCAGATAGTACTGCAGCAGTCACTTTGTCGGCTCCTGGAGTAAGTATTATTTCCACATCTAATCCTTCTTCTTTAAAATATCCTTTTGATTCTGCTACGTATTGTGGAATGTAGAATATGCTATGGGCTACTTCTGCAACTTTTACTTTTGTTAGCTCGTTTTTTTCTGTTTTATTATTTTTTGTTACAAAAATTATTCCAATAATAAGTATTATTCCTATTATTGTAAATAATATTTTTTTCATTTAATCACCAATCCTTCTTGTTTATTTTATGATTTTATGTTTTTTTTGTGAAAATAAAAGTATTTTTAATTTTTAATTTCTATATTTTTATGAAGGGGATTTATAGGAGGAGAGATATGGTTGAAAAAATTTTTATTTTGTTTTATAGTGTTTTTTGTTAATTTATCTTGTGCTTTTTCTTTGGAGTTTAATTTACAAAAAGATACTTATGATGGAATTTATTATGTTCAGAATGGATTACCTGAACATTATGGATCTGATAGCCAATTTATGTTTTTTATGAATGGTGTGACTTCTTATTGTGTTAATGTAAGGCAGCCAATTAAATCGTATATTTATAATGGCGTATTACTTGATAATTCTATTTATAGTGATGATGTTTTAGATTACTTAAATAAGGTTATGTATTATGGGTATGATTATCCAGGACATCAAAATATATTGTTTTATATGGCGACTCAGTCTCTTATTTGGAATAAGCTTACAGGTTATGATATTTCTTTTTATACTGAAAGATATGGTTATGGTACTAATGTAAATATTGATAATGAGCTAAATATTATAAATAGTATGGTATCAGAGCATGGAAAATTGCCTAATTTTAGTAATGAAATTTTATATTATGATGATGTTGATAAAATTGAACTTTATGATTCTTTCTTGTCTAATTATGAAATAGTTGATTCAAATTATGATTTTGTTTCTATCGATGGTGATACTTTAAAAATTGATAATTTGTCTAATTATTATGGCTTAATAAATATTAATTTTAAAAGTAAAAGTTATCGTTTTGATTCTTCTTTATATTATTATAGTGGTGATAGTCAGGAAATGATTTCTGGTGGTAAATTAGAAGATATTTATTTTTCATTATTTATTCAGGTAAATGGTTCTGATTTGATTATAAATAAAAAGGATAGTGAAAGTGGTTTACTGTTAAAAAATTCTAATACTATATTTAATATCATTAATTTGGATACAGATGAATATGTTGAGGTTAATGGAATACGTGATTTAAAGGTTAATTCTAATGGCTTTTTAAAAGTTGAAAATTTAAAACATGGTATTTATAAAATTATTGAAGTTAGTACTGATTTAAATTATTCTTTATCTGAACCTATTGTTGTTGATTTTGATTTAAATAATATTTCTGATAATAGCTTAAGTGTTGATTTTTATAATTCTTTAATTAAAGCTAATTTGGAAATTGTTAAATATGGTGAGGTTTTTGATTATGAAAGATTAGAATCTGATTTTGAAAAAATGTCTGGTATAACTTTTTCTTTATATTCTTCTGATGATTTAGTTTTACCTGATGGTAGAATAGCTTATTCTTCTTTTGAATTAGTTGATACTGCAACAACAGATGAGTTTGGTAAGGCTTATTTTAATGATTTATTGGTTGGTAATTATTATTTAGTTGAAAATAGTAATTCTAATTATGAGTCTATTGGAAATATTGATGTTTATGTTAATAAAGATATGTCTATTGATGTTTATAATTATTTAAAAAAAGATTCTATAAATATTTTAAAAGTTGATAGTAGTACTTTAGAAGGATTACCTAATGTTGTTTTTGAAGTTTTTCACGATGATGTTTCTATGGGATTATTTGAGACTAATGAAAAGGGAAAAATTGAAATATCAGATGTTCCTTTATCTAATTATTTAATAAGGGAAGTAAAAGCTTGCGATGGGTATAACTTATCAGAAACTGATTTTTTTGTGGATTTAAATGATAATAATAATATTACTATTAGTAATGATAAAATAATTGAATTGCCAAATACTTATAAAAATGATTATAATTTTTTTGGAATTTTATTTTTAATTGTTGGGGTTATATTATTAAGAAAATAATTTTTATATTATTATGTTGTTTGTTTTTTTATTTATTTTTAGATAATAATTGTAGTAGTGATTTTACTGTTAGTAATTTTAATAATATTTTTAATTCACATAATATTGTTTTTAATGATTTAGAAGTTGGTAAAGAAAATGATTTTTATATGGTTTTAAATATTCCAAAAATAAATTTGGTAAAAGGAATTTATTATAAAGATGATTTTAGAAATAATATTGATAAAAATGTTACTCTTTTAAAAGAGTCTATGCTTCCTAATGAAGGTAGTGTTTTAATTGCAGCTCATTCTGGTAATAGTTCTGTTTCTTTTTTTAAAAATCTAAATTTACTTGAAGTAGGTGATGAAGTAAGTATTTTATATAATGGAAATAACTATAGATATGTTGTTAGTTCATATAATATTTATGATAAGAAGAATTTAAAATTTTATACTAATTTGGATGAGAAAAAACTTGTTTTAGTTACTTGTTTAAATGATTATAAATATTTAATTTTTTTTGCAAATTTGAGCACATAATATGTGCTTTTTTATATTTTTGTGCTATTATATTATAGGAGGATGATATGATGGATTTGACTAAGCTAAATGATGTACAACTTGATGCGGTTAAAACTACTGATGGACCATTATTGGTCTTAGCTGGTGCTGGTTCTGGCAAAACTCGTGTATTAACAACTAAAATTGCATATTTAATAAATGAAAAAAATGTTAATCCATCATCGATTTTGGCAATAACTTTTACTAATAAAGCCGCAAAAGAAATGAAATCTCGTGTTGAAGATATGCTTGGAATTGTTTCTAGTAAAATTCAAATATCTACTTTTCATTCATTTGGAGTTTTAGTTTTAAGGGAAAATTTTGAAAAGATGAATTTTAAGGCTAATTTTACTATTTTAGATAGTGATGACTCACTTACAATTGTTAAAAAAATAATGCGAGAAAAAGGTTATGATATTACTCAGTTTAATCCTAAAATTATACGTAATAGAATAAGTGGCGCAAAAAATGAACTATTGGATCCTTTTGAATATGAAAAGTATGCGAATGGTGATTTTGAAGCAGTTGTTGTTGATGTATATAAAGGTTATCAAGAAAAACTTTTTATTAATAATTCTATTGATTTTGATGATTTGTTGATGTTACCTATTAAGTTGTTTCAAAAGTATCCTACAATTTTGCAAGATTATCAGGAAAGATTTAAATATGTTTTAATTGATGAGTATCAAGATACTAATGAGGCTCAATATACACTTGTTAAAATGATAAGCGCTAAATATAAAAATGTTTGTGTAGTAGGTGATAATGATCAATCTATATATAGTTTTAGAGGTTCTAATTATAGAAATATTTTAAATTTTGAAAAAGATTTTCCAAATGCTAAAATTATTATGTTAGAAGAAAATTATCGTTCTACAAAAACAATTTTAAATGCTGCTAATTGTGTTATAAAGAATAATAAACAAAGAAAAGATAAAAATTTATGGACTGAAAATGAGGATGGAGAAAAAATTATTTATTATCGTGCAATTGATGAAAAGGATGAAGCTTTTTATGTTTCAAACGAAATAAGAAAAATTGTTGATAGTGGTGGTAGTCGTGATGAAATTGCTATTTTATATAGGACAAACGCTCAATCGCGTACTATTGAGGATCAATTATTGCGTGATAATATTCCTTATAAAGTTGTTGGTAGTTTAAACTTTTATAATAGACGTGAAATAAAAGATTTGACAGCATACCTAAAATTGATTTATAATCAGTATGATGATATAAGTCTAGGTAGAGTCATAAATGTTCCTAAAAGAGGAATAGGAAGTAAGACAATAGAAAAATTATCTGAAAAAGCACGAATAGAAGGCAAGTCTCTTTATGAGGTTATTGATTCTGGTAAAGAGTTGACTTTCAAAAATCAAATTGAATATTTGAAAAAATTTAGTGAGATTAGTACATTAACTGAATTGGTTGAAGAAATTTTAGATAAGACTGGACTTAGAGCTTCACTTGAGGCAGAGAAAACAATTGAGGCTGATGTTAGAATTGAAAATCTTGAGGAATTTAAGTCTATAACTAAAAACTTTGAAGAAAGAAATGGCATTGTTTCTTTAGAAGATTTTTTAGTTGAAATTAGTTTAGTTACTGATGTAACTGAGCAATTCCAAACAAATGATGTGGTTACTCTTATGACTGTTCATGCTGCTAAGGGTTTGGAATTTAATAATGTCTTTTTAGTCGGATTAGAAGAAGGCATTTTTCCACATTGTAATTCATTTGAATCTAATGAGGATATGGAAGAGGAAAGAAGACTTTGTTATGTTGCAATAACTAGGGCTAGAAAAAAATTGTGGCTTGTGAATGCAAAAAGAAGGCTTTTATATGGACATGACAGTTGTAATCCACCTAGTAGGTTTATTAATGAAATAGATTTAGATTATTTAGATTCATGTGAAAATGATATAAAAAATAATAATTTAGGTAAATCTAGGGATTTTTCTAATATTGTTAGCACGGATGTTGAATATAATATTGGTGATAAAGTTTTACACGAAGAGTTTGGTGAAGGTATTGTAGTGGGAGTGGAAAAATTTATTATTACTGTTGCTTTTTCTTATCCTTCTGAAATTAAGAAAATTATTAAAGGACATAAAAGTATTAAAAAGGTATAGTTATGATAGAACAATTTGAAAAGTTTTTGGAGAATATAAAAAATTTTTTTATAGATAATCAAGGTAATCCATTGCTTTTTATTGGAGTATTTGGAATAGGGTTATTGTTTTTTACTACTGTTTACAATGCGTTAAATAAAGATAAATAAAGAGGGTGTTTTTATGAATAAATTATTATCAAGAGAGATTGATTTTATTTTTGATCCAACATATTCAAAAATAAATAAAAAAATAGATTTAATTATTAAAGAATTAACAGGTATTTTTGGTAATCAATATAAAGAATTATTTAAAAATAGGATAAATAATACTAATTTTGTTTTTTATAATAAAATTACTGATTTAGAAAAATATATTGATTTAAATAAGGATTTATTTTTAGGCGAATGTGATAAGACAACTTTAAATTATTATAATGAATTTAGTGATAGGATTTCAAAATTTAATGATGATGTTTCTAGTTTAAAAAATAAACTTAGATCGAAATTTATATTAGATGTTTGCGATTTTTTAAATTATGATGATCAAAGTTATATTAGAAATCATAAAAAAATAGATTATTCTAGATTATGTTGTTATCCTTTATTTTTTTCTGAAAACTCTTCTAAATTAATTGATGGCTTGATTAATTATTTTTCTAATGAAGCAGAGTCTAAATTCCGTGATTCTAAAACTAGTATTTTAGAATTAGAGAGAATAGTTAATAATCGTGAATTGTGTTTGAAATTATTAGGAATAAGGAATGTAAATTTAAATTCTTTTGATATTAGTACTATTTCTGATTTACTTGAAATTGTTGAAAAATATAATGATATGTTTGATGAAGAATTTAATCTTTTAAATTTAGATAAAAAATATCTTGTTAATAATTATTTGATAGGTAAAAATTTAGTTAATAAGGTTAAAAACTCTGATGTTAAGAAGAGTTTAGAATATATGATTTCTAATGATAATGAATATGTGAAGAAAATTAATGATGAAATTATAGATATTTTATATAAAGTTGATGAGCCAATATATTATCATTTTGATGATAAGCATTCTGGTGAGAAGGTTAAATTTTTACTTTTTTCTCCTTGTATGAATTATGAATATTTAGATTTTTTATTTGTTAGAACTATATGTAGGATTGCTATTGAACCTGATTTTGAATCTCAAAATGCTGATGATGCAATTTTTGGAAATGATCGTTATAGTTATTTTAATAGGTTATTATTTGATTATTTATCATATGAAATATTAAAAAATATAAATTTGCGTGGCTCTAAACTTATTTGTTTTAATATGAATTTAAATATACATGAATTAAATGATGGTTTATTTTTGATTTCTAAGTTTTATGAGATGTATTCAAATGTTGTTTTTGAATCAATGATGGAAAATAGTAAATTTAATTTTTATAATTTAGTTGGTGATAAAAATTTTGAAAATTATATAGATATAGTTAATAAGTATTATTCTGATTGTGATGAAAGAGTATTGTCAAATAAAGGTAGAAGAGTTTCAGGATATGTAGAGATGATAAGAAATATTTTAAATATTTCTCTATCTAATATGGAACAATATAGAAAAATTCTTTTAAATAAAGAAAGGTATGATTCCATAAATAATAATATATAAAATATAAAAAGAAAGAGGTAATAAAATGAAAAGTTATTCGTGTGGTGTTTCAGTTAAACCTAATGTAGGAACTGGTAAAGATTATAGAATTACTGCTGGTAGTTTGTTTAATAGTGTATATAATAAAGTAGTACCTAATGTTGCAAGAATGTATGAATCTAATTATAGTCCAAAGGTTAAACAGGAAGTAAATCAACAATCTGCTTCACAAAGAAATAATATATTGAATGGTAATAGTTCTAATTCTGGTACAGTTAGTACTGCTGGTACTATTAGTAATGTTTCATCTAATATTGGAAGTTCTAGTTATTCATCTGGTTCGACTGTGCATGTTGGAAATTTTGGTAGTTCTAGTTATTCATCTGGTTCGACTGTAAATTTTGGAAATTTTGGCGGTTCTAGTTATTCATCTGGTTCGACTGTGCATGTTGGAAATTCTGGTAGTTCTACTTCTATTGGTAAAGGTGGAGAAAATGTTGTAACTAAATTATATGGAGTTGCGTCAAATGAAATTGGTAATAGTGTTAAGAAAAAATATGATGATATTATAGAAAAGGCTAAAATACCTGTTAATAACACAAATAAAAATATAGGTGGTGTTACACAAAACTCTGCTGTTAAGAATCCTGTTATTCCCTCTAATAATTCAGAATCTAGAACGGCTACTAGTACGATGAATTCTGGTTATTATAGTAAAGATAATAATGATGGAATAATGGCTACTTTAGCATCTAAAAATAATTCTAATCAATCTGGAAATTTGGATAAATTTTCTATAAGTAAAGATAATGCTTCAAAACTTGCTACATCTATGACAAAGTTAGGTGATAAAATTATTAATTCTGCAAAAGATAAATTTAATTCTAATAGTAATACAGGTGGACAAATTTCATCTAGTAATGCTGGTGTTTGGACTCAATCAGTAAATAATTCTGCTACTGTAAGTAATTCTCAATCCTCTACAAGTCCTAAAACGATGACTACTGTTTCTTCGCATCAAAATGTTCCAGAAACCGAATCTAGTTCTGTTAATGGTTGGAGTACTCAAAATATTAATGGAAATACTGTTGCTGTATATAATAAAAATGGAAACCAAATTACAGCTGACAAATTTTCTATAATATCGAATGATAATGGTATTTATTATCAAGCATATGATAAAAGTGGAAATACTATAGGTGATAGAATTGCTGTAAAGGAATTATATCGTGGTGAAAATGGTAAAGAGTATGAGGTTATAAATCCTATTACTGGAAAAGAAATAACTATTTCTGTTGAAGGAAATAGTACGAAGGCTAGACGTTATGATAATTATTTTGATAAAGTAATGCAATCGGATGGCGTTTTGTTGGATGATAATTCAGATTATACGGGAACAACAAATGGTCCATATGGTGATACTATTAATTGGGTAAATGGTGTTCCTAATTATGATCATGTAACTCCAGTAAATGTCAATACTAATCCTTCAAATTTTTTAAATTATGCTGGAACAACAAATGGCCCATATGGTGATACTATTAATTGGGTAAATGGTGTTCCTAATTATGATACTGTTGGAACTGCTTATCCTTCTTATTATGGAAATACAGGAGTACAGTCTCCATATGGAAATTCAGGAGTACAATCACCATACGGAAATTCAGGAGTACAGTCTCCATATGCAAATACAGGTGTACAATCACCATATGCAAATACAGGAGTACAGTCTCCATACGGAAATACAGGAGTACAGTCTCCATATGGAAATGTAGGAATGCAGTCTCCATATGCAAATACAGGAGTACAATCTCCATATGGAAATACAGGAGTACAGTCTCCATTTAATGACTCTATGATGAGTTTTGATGGTGGTCAAGTTTATCAAAATATTAATAATCTGGCACAAGCTAATCTTCAATATACACAACCACAGAATTATTCGTTAGATATGAATCAAGTATATCAAGATGCAAGTCATTATTGGTCTGAACAAGGTTCAAATGGAAATAATGGTATATTTTAAATATCCTTCTTAGGATATTTTTCTTTTTTATATTTAATTTATTTAATATTTGTTTATAAAATGATATAATAATTATATAGAAAATTAGGAGATATTTATGATTGAAAAACGAATTAATGAATTGGTTGAGATTTTAAATAAAGCAAGTTATGAGTATTATACTTTGGATTGTCCTACAATTACTGATCAGGAATATGATGATTATTATAGGGAATTGGAAAATTTGGAAAAAGAAAATCCTGATTTAATCAGGGATGATTCGCCAACTAAAAGGGTTGGTGGAAAAGTTATTGATGAATTTTTAAAAGTTACTCATAATGTACCAATGATGTCTTTAGGAGATATTTTTTCTTATGATGAGGTTAGAATGTTTGATGAGCGTATTCGTAAGACAATATCTAGTCCTATTTATGTTTGTGAGTTGAAAATCGATGGCCTTTCTGTTTCTTTGAAATATGAAAATGGTAAGTTGGTAAGAGCTGCTACTAGAGGTGATGGAACTGTAGGTGAAGATATTACTCATAATGTTGAAACAATTAAATCTGTTCCTTTATCAATTGATTTTTCAAAAGATTTGGAAGTACGCGGTGAAATATATATGCCAAAAAAGTCTTTTGTTAAATTGAACGCGGAAAGAGTAAAAAATGGTGAAAATGAATTTGCTAATCCTCGTAATGCTGCTGCAGGTTCTGTTCGCCAGTTAGATTCTAGTATCGCTGCAAAAAGAAATTTATCTACTTTTATTTATCATTTACCAGAACCAGATTTATATGGAATTTCAAGCCATTCTGAAGCTCTTGAGTTTATGAAAAAATTAGGCTTTGTTGTTAACCCAAATATTTTTGTTGCTAAAAATATTGAGGAAGTTATTTTGTATATTGAAAAATGGACTACCATGAGAGCTAGTTTACCATATGATATTGATGGCATTGTTATAAAAGTTGACAATATTTTAGATCAAAGGACTTTAGGATTTACTGCGCGTACTCCTAAATGGGCAATAGCGTATAAATTTCCTGCGGAAGAGGTTTTTACTAAGCTTACTGGTATTGAATTTTGCGTTGGTAGGACTGGTAAAATTACACCACGTGCTGATTTGAATCCTGTACATTTAGCTGGCTCGGTTATTAGAAGTGTTACTTTACACAATGAGGATTATATAAATGAAAAAGGTATTATGATAAATGATACAATTGTAATTCATAAAGCTGGCGATGTAATTCCAGAGGTTGTTAGGGTTGCTGTTGAACGTAGGAATGGAACTGAAATACCATTTGAAATGGTTAAAAAGTGTCCAATATGTGGAAGTGATTTAGTAAAGAATGAAGATGAAGCAGCATATTATTGTCCTAATGAATTGTGTGATGCTAGAAAGATTGAAGGCTTGATTCATTTTGTAAGTCGTGATGCGATGAATATAGATGGATTTGGTGAGCGTATTATAGAAGATTTTTATAATATTGGATTATTAAAGAAGATAACAGATTTTTATTCTTTATTTGAACATAAAAAGGAATTAATGGAATTAGAAGGTTTTGGAGAAAAGAGTATTAATAATTTATTAGAAAGTATTGAAAATAGTAAAAATAATTCATTAGAAAGATTGCTTTTTTCATTTGGAATACGTTATGTTGGTAAAAAAACTGGTAAAATTTTAGCTTCTAAATTTAAAAATATTGATAATTTTTTAAATACTACTTATGATGAATTAGTTTCTATTGATGATATTGGAGAAAAATTAGCTGGAAGTATTTTTGAATGGATAAATGTATCTGAAAATATTGAATTAATTAATTCTTTAAAAAAATTTGGAGTTAACATGTCTTATTTAGGAAAAGAAGTTCTAAATGATTCGAATTTTTTTGGAAAAACATTTGTTTTAACAGGAACATTATCTGGTTATTCTCGTGATGAGGCGGGAGAAATTATTACAAGTCGAGGTGGAAAAGTAACAGGTTCTGTTACTAAGAAGACAGATGTTGTTTTAGTTGGAGATAGTCCTGGCAGTAAATATGATAAAGCAATAGATTTAGGAATTGAAATATGGAATGAAGAAAAGTTTTTAGAAATGATAAAATAAATATTATTTTTATTGATTATATGATATAATATTTAGTGCTTAGATAGGAGATGTTGGTATGGATATATGGGATAAATTTAAGGGTAGTATTTGGAAAAATGAAATTAATGTTCGTGATTTTATTCAATCAAATTATAAGTTTTATGAAGATGATGAGAGCTTTTTAGTAGGAATTAGTGATAAGACTAAAAAAGTATGGTCTAAATGTTCTGATTTATTAAAAGAAGAATTGAAAAAATCAGTTCTTGATATTGATGTAGATCACGTTGCAGGTATAAATGCATTTGATGCAGGGTATATTGATAAAGAAAATGAAGTAATTGTTGGTTTACAAACTGATGCCCCTTTAAAACGTATGATTAATCCATATGGTGGTATACGTATGGTATATAGTTCTTTAGAAGCATATGGTTATAAGTTGAACCCAGAAATTGATAAGCATTTTAATACTTATAGAAAAACTCATAATCAAGGAGTATTTGATGCATATACTGAAGAAATTAGAAAGGCACGTCATGTTGGACTTTTGACAGGTTTACCAGATGCATATGGACGTGGAAGAATAATTGGTGATTATAGAAGAATTGCTTTATATGGTATTGATTATTTAATGGAAGCAAAAAAGAAAGAATGGGATAAGCCAGTTACTTGTGACATGTCTGAAGATATAATTAGGCAAAGAGAAGAAATTTCTATGCAGTATAGAGCTTTAAAAGAAATTCGCGATATGGCTGCAAAGTATGGTTATGATATTTCTAAACCTGCTCGTAATTCTTTTGAAGCTGTTCAATGGTTATATTTTGGATATTTAGCAGCAGTAAAAGAAAATAATGGAGCTGCAATGAGTTTGGGCCGTGTAGATGCTTTCTTAGATATTTATTTTGAAAAGGATTTAGAAGAAGGAACTATTACTGAAGAAAAAATTCAAGAGTTAATTGATCAATTTATTATTAAGTTAAGACTAGTTCGTCATTTGAGAACTCCTGAATATGATGAGTTATTTTCGGGTGATCCTACTTGGGTTACATGTTCAATAGGTGGTATTTCTGATAGTGGAGTTCCAATGATTACTAAGACATCTTATAGAATTTTACATACTTTAAAAAATTTGGATACAGCTCCTGAACCAAATATGACTGTTTTATGGAGTCAAAATTTAACTGAAAATTTTAAAAAATTTTGTGCAAAAACATCTATTGAAACTGATGCTGTTCAATATGAAAATGATGATTTAATGAGACCAATATATGGTGATGATTATGCAATTGCATGTTGTGTATCTGCTATGCGAATTGGTAAGGATATGCAGTTTTTTGGAGCTCGATGCAATTTGGCTAAGGCTTTGTTGTACTCATTAAATGGTGGTATAGATGAAGTTAAAGGTGGATTAATTATTCCTGGTTTTGAAAAAAATACAGATGAAATTTTGAATTATGAATCTGTAAAAGATAATTATTTCAAAATGCTTGAACAAGTTGCACGTATATATGCAAGTGCTATGAATATTATTCATTATATGCATGATAAGTATGCTTATGAAGCAAGTCAAATGGCATTGCATGATACTGATGTTCATCGTTATATGGCATATGGTGTAGCAGGACTTTCTGTTGTTGCTGATTCTTTATCTGCAATTAAATATGCAAAGGTAAAACCTATTAGAAATGAAGAAGGTATTACTGTTGATTTTGAAATTGAGGGAGATTATCCTAAATATGGTAATGATGATGATAGGGTAGATAATATTGCAAAAGAAATTTTATCTAAAATTTATTCTGAGTTGGCAAGTCATAAAACTTATCGTGATGCTGAGCCTACTATGTCAGTGTTGACAATTACTTCTAATGTAGTATATGGTTCTAAGACAGGTGCTACACCTGATGGAAGACGTGCTGGAGTAGCTTTTGCACCAGGAGCAAATCCAATGCATGGAAGAGATTGTAGTGGTGCAATTGCGTCTTTGAATTCTGTTGCAAAGTTGGATTATAAAAATTGTTGTAAAGATGGTATTTCTAATACATTTACAATTGTTCCTAATGCTTTAGGACATAGTCTTGATGAACAAGTTGATAATTTAGTTGGATTATTAGATGGATATTTTGTTCAAAATGCACATCATTTAAATGTTAATGTTTTAAATCGCGAAATGTTAGAAGATGCGATGGAAAATCCTGAAAAATATCCTTTGCTTACAATAAGAGTTTCTGGATATTCTGTAAGATTTAATAGACTTACAAGAAAACAACAAGAAGAAGTTATTTCTAGAACATTCCATGAAAAAATGTAAAGGTAGTATAGCAAGTATTGAATCCTTTGGACTAGTTGATGGTCCAGGGATTCGTACTGTTGTTTTTTTTAATGGCTGCAAATTAAGGTGTTTATTTTGCCATAATCCAGAAATGTTTCATTTACAAAAATTTAATTATACGCCTGAAGAATTGTTTAGTAAGATTATTCGAAATAAACCTTATTTTAAAAGAAATAATGGTGGAGTAACTTTTTCAGGTGGTGAACCATTGTTGCAAGTTGATTTTTTAATAGAAATTTCTAAATTATTAAAAAAAGATGGTATTCATATTGCTTTAGATACTGCTGGAGTTGGTATTGGAAAGTATGAAGAATTATTAGAATATATAGATTTGGTAATTTTTGATATAAAAGCTACTCATGAAGAATTATATAATTATATAACTGGATATCATATTGCTGAATCTTTAAAATTTTTGAATATTTGTCAACGTTTAAATAAAAAGATGTGGATTAGACAGGTAATTATTCCTGGTATTAATGATAATGAAGAATATGTTAATTTATTATTTGATTTTATTAAACCGTTAAAAAATGTTGAAAAAATTGAATTTTTACCATATCATACTATGGCTATTGATAAATATAAAAAATTAGGTTTATCATATAAGCTTGATGGTGTTTTAGATATGGATATTGAAAAATGTAAAAAATTGGAAAATATGTTAAAATCTAAATTTTAACAAATAAATGCTTTTTATTGACAATTTATTTTTTATAATGTAAAATTATACTTGTAATTGTTTTAGAAGCGTTTTGGAGTTGTACTCAAGAGGCTGAAGAGGCGCCCCTGCTAAGGGTGTAGGTCGGGTAAC
>AUXO017980821.1_pt1 | contig 29363 bp, 40 predicted proteins | sample 768731 | NCBI WGS metagenome assembly AUXO01 (sample SAMN02715735, study PRJNA202380) | gut metagenome | biome: sheep rumen | host: Ovis aries | place: New Zealand: Palmerston North
ATTGAGCTTGTCGGAATGGCTGAGGGGGTCTCTGAAAATGACAAATGAACTCTATACCGCTTTCTGGAACAGATACCCTCATGGCATCGAGGGAGAGGAAATGAAAACAAGCTTTCGCTTATTTGAGAGCGCACAAAAGGCTGTTGATTTCCTTAACGGCAGACTTCAAGCCATCAAATCTGTGAATTGGGCGGGTGGATATGTGACCGACCGAGAAGATAACGTCATTTACCAGATATGGGATGACGGCGAAATAGAAGACCACAGAGACGTGCAAATAAAAGCGTCAACAGCAAAGAACATAGAAAGGGATTGAATGACATGAGTACAGTTGAAGAACTTCACGAAAAAACGAGAGTATTATGGTACGAGCTTAACGATGCTGTGAACGAGTGCTTTCAAGCTATGAGCGAGATGCACGAAGAAACCGTCGCCGCGTCTCCGTATGATGAAGAATATGCGAAGGCTCAGGATGAGCTTCTTGAAGCGCAGAGAAATCATGACAATATGGATATCATTATGACATTGCACCGTCGCTTTATGGATATAAATGATAAGGCGGTTACAACCTCACCGCTTTACAGCGACTATAAAAAGGCGGTTACGACCGACAAGATGCTTAAACAGGCACTTGGTTATATTGGAGACGCATCAAGCGTTTTGGGAGAACTTGAAAGTGTAGGAAAAAATTGGGTCGGAAGCAAGAATACAGAATAAAATTGCAGACAAAAACGATATAAAGTCGTATAAAACATAATTACCGAAGGGTAGAAAATGAACGAAGAACTATATATTATAGTCAAAACCATAGACACTTGCGTCTTTTATAGCGGTTTTCTCGCAACTGTAGTTTTGACTCTTAAAGCAAAGCTTACTGGAATAGAACGCTATAAGTTTGCTATACAACTGGCATCATGTTTTTTAATAGTATTAGCTATAACGAACACACTCATAACTATACATAAATATCAAGAGTTGGCGGTTGAGAAGAATGGTGTTCCTGATTATGTACCAGTTATAGCGGCATTGATATGTGTAATAATCTTCGCCTCTATCATTGGCGCGTTATGGCTTATATACTTCATTTTAAAAAAGAAAAAGAAAAAAAGTAAAAAGTGAACTGATATGGAAAAAAGAACAAAAGCATTGGCTATTCTTGCGCTCACCCTGTTTTTGAGCAAATCTATCACCGAGTTTGAGCGATATAAGGATGCTCGATTACGGGCGCTGTATGGCGAGAATTATTACCGATATGTGCATTTCGTAGGCGAAATAAGTTACAAGGGCATATAGTTTGAGGTTTAAGGAGACAACTATGACATTACAGGATTTTACGATAGGGCAGACAGTATGTCTTCATGTTATAGAGGGGAGCAACAAAAGACGTTCTATGCGCAAGGATGACCCCGAAAAATTCTTTGTATCGGGAACTGTAGAAAAAGTTGGCAGGAAGTATGTTGAGGTCAATATCGGAATGTCGTATGCTGTTAAATTCGACAGCACAAACAACTTTCGGCAAGGTACAGACTACTCGCCAGATTATGAATTATTCCTTTCAAGAGAAGATGCCGAACGCGAGGAAAACCGTATAAAGGAATTTCGTAAGTTTATGGATAACATCGACAGATACGCCCGAAAGATTGAATACGAGGACCTTGTAGCTATTAACGAAATCATCAGCAAATATGTAAACTAAAGGAAAATACAACAACATGGAAAACGCAAACCTTCTTATCATAAACAATGCAAATGACATCATAAACAATATCATAAAATCGGATGACGCATCTGCGAAGGTCGCTCTGATAAAACACTGCGACGGGAATGCCGATATACTCAAAGCATTTGTGAAAGACAGAAGCTCCACGGTAAAGAGTTGGGTAGCACAATGCTGTAATGGCGATACCGAAATCCTTCTGGAACTTGTCAAAAGCGGCGATAAAGATGTACGAAGAGCCGTAGCCGTATATTCCAACGGGAATACGGAAGTGATAAAGCATTTCCTCGATGAAAGAGTTGAGGATGTAAAATGTTATGCGGCACAAAACTGTACAGATTTAGAAGTTCTTAATATTTTTGCCAACGACACAAGTAATGCGGTTCTTAAAGCAGTAGCCGAGAACGAACACTGTAGTAGCGAAATGCTTGCAAAGCTATCATATAGCTCAGGCGATTGCATCTTGCATGATAGGATTGCGAGAAATCGCAATTGTTCCGACCAGACTCTTAAAAAGCTTGCAAAAGGCAATCTTGCGCCTGTATATGCCATTTCCGAAAACCCCAATTGCCCTGCGGAGCTGCTTGCAGAATACGCAAAGGATGAAGATGAAAACGTTCGTCTTAGAGTTGCTATAAACCCGAATTGCACCGATGATATATTAGCGGCTCTGGCAAATGACGACAGCCCAAGTGTTCGTAGCAGTGCGAGAGCGGCTATGGAAAAAAGAAAGAATGGAGCGGCTTGAAGCCAAGATGAGAAACATCAGTGAAACAACAGCAAGGAGAACCTTTGATGAAGCGGTAAATCCTGTATATATTAGACTGTTTCATATAGCAGAATTATCAGAATATGGTATGATTCGGCTTTATTCCACTTCGTCATATATAGGTCTCCGTAGATACGGCAATTCAGACGATTTTGATGCTTGTGTATCGAATATATTGAGCGCATACGGCAACGCCCGAAAGCCTCTTGTAGCAAAGAAGACTACATACTATGCAGGCGTATGCGCTAAAACCGACAAAGAATACAACGAATTTATTGCTGCTGTTAAGGAAATATTCAGCACCGATAATATAAACGCTCTTCCTGAACACTCATTTGCAGTGCGCTTTTACATCGAATTCCATTAAAACGAAAAAACAGCAAGTTTTGTGGCTCATATATGGTATATGGAGCAAAATAGAGAAAAAGAGAAAGCTGTAAGGTGAAGGAAAATGAAGTGTACTGAAAAATGCGAATACTATAACAAAGCAAGCGGAACTTGTTGCAGAACAATGCCGCTTTCTGTTGTCTATTACGATGCAGAGTGTCTTTTTGAGAAAGGGCAGAAATATTATGAAGCACAGCAGTCAATAAATCGCAAAGCTATTACGAAAGAATTGTCAGCTCGTTTAGAGTATCATATAGACCCTAAGCACGACCCCCGCATATATTGGGCGCGAGAAGTAACGCTCGATTACGGCACTGCCGAACAGAAGCGTGTTGATTATATGGTCTTTGAGCCTGTTACCAATTCCGTGTCGGGCATCGAAAAGGGCGACTTCTTCTGTTATGAGGTCAAGTCTTCTGTTGAGGACTTTCATTCAAAGAACGGACACAATATGATAGGCGATTTCAATTATTATTTAATGCCAGAGAGCGTTTATGAACAAGTGAAAGGTGAGATACATCGTAATATCGGCATTTATGTCCCAGACGAAATAAACGGCATAAGATGTATAAAGAAAGCAAAACGTCAAAGCAGGGAATATCCGCTTTCAATGTTACTTTTAATGATGTTTCGCTCGGCAAACAGAGACAGAATAAAAGGGAAAACGTCATGATTGATATGTGTAACGCAAAAACAAACAAGGTGTTCGACATAGACTTCAACTCACACATCAAAGGCAACGCCATAATCAAAGCATCGTCTCAGTATGATGTAGAAGGGTTCATAAGTATTAAGGACATGAACTTGCAGGAAAACCGAACCATTGCACAGGCCCGCATCAGCAAAAGTAACATCTCTTGCCGCTGTCAAGCAAACGAGGACAAAACAATCTCCTTTGAAACGCTCATAGAGCATTTGAGCGAAAATGCAGGCGTTTCCACAAGAGTAATTGAGCAACTTCAGGATTGTGTACGAATGATGCAGAATGAAGTCACAAAACGAAGCAAAGAGCTATCGAAGGTAGCCTCAGAACACGATAGATGACAGTCAGCTGTCATACAGGTAAAAAGAACGAAGAGCGGCACTTGGCCGCTCTTTTCTTGTTCATAATATTTCCAAAATACTTGACAGGGGATAGATTTTATGTTATAATATAAGACATAAGAAGAAGCAGGAGCTTCGGCAGAAGGAGAAAAGAATATGATGCCTAAAACAGATGTATTGTTAAGCATACGACCAGAATGGTGTGAGTTGATAAGGTCAGGTGAGAAGAAGACTGAGCTTCGCCGCTCGAAGCCGACTCTGCCGACACCGTTCAAATGTTATATATACTGCACAAAGCCCAAGAGGGAGTCTGATAGCTTCTGGATTGTGAACAAGCCGAGAGAAGGCGCTATAGAAGAGCGCTTCTACGGAAACGGCAGTATCATAGGCGAGTTCATTTGTGATGATATAGGGCAGTTTGAGCTTTTGGAAAACGGGAATATAAGGGACTGGCACAGTTCAGGAGCGGACCTTTCCTGCGTAGCCTACGAAGATGCGGCAGAATATATAAAGAATGCCGCTTTCGGATATGCGTGGCATATATCCAATCTTATCATGTATAAAAAGCCAAAGGCTCTTAATGACTTCAAGCTATTTGCAGCTCCGCAGAGTTGGAGATATGTAACGAGCGCCGAATGAACAATAACAGAAGCAGTAAGAAAGGAAACAAAAGAAATGGCTATATCATCCTCTATAGCGATGAACCGCGAACAAAAGGAATGCCTTGAAGCAGCTCTCGAAGAAAGAATGAAGACTGACCCAGATAATAGGGAAGCGTATCAGCACGTTTTGAAACAGTTTGATTACGTCCCAAGTGCCGTTCGTTTTATGTCGCTTCCGCTGTTTGAAACAGAAAATCAGTATAAATGTACTATGGACGCTCTATTAACATCAAACTATGCAAAAGAGAACAGTCGAATAGCGGAAGAACTGGCAAAACGAATCGAAAGTATGGTCGTGGGAGTACCGATATAACCATTGACAAACCTATAAAGGATTGGTATAATAAGTATATCAAAGCCCGTAAAGGTGGTATCACAAGTGGAAAGTGATGTTGAAAACAAGAAACACACTACGGTACTGAACGAAATTGCAGATACAAACGGCAAAGGCACGATACGAAGAAGCTTTATAAGAAAAAACACTGTTAGTCGCATTACCGTGAGAAAAGACAAGATAGTAGGGTATTGCAGATACCCTCTTCATAGAGGATGGCTATTGCGCGTAATAGCCGAAGAACATCAATGCTATTCAAAAAAATGTCCTTTCTTGGAAAGAGTGGAAGACAATCCTTATTGGAAGGAGTGTGCTTCAATCACTGCCAAAAAGAAAAAACGCAAGAGGGAAATAAAAAAGAAGCAAGAAGCACGAACTTTGAAAGCGGCACAAGCTGAAATTGTTTTGGAAAACATTAAAAATCGTGCTACAAATTTGGCTCGGAACAATGGATATGAAATCATCATCACCCGTGCTGGTCTTGTCCCGAACAAAGGTAAACTTCACGTTATCAATTATGTTTCCGATAAAACTGAGAATGATTATGCTGAATATATGAGCATTTGCGACCAATTGCGAGCTGAATTTCATTGCCCGTTCATTCTTCTGAAGGTAAAGAAGCCGAACGGCGACTATTGTACAATAGACGAATGGCTTGAACGCAACCCCGAAAGCAAGGAGAATATAGGTATCATTCCGAGCAATGGCGAGTTCATAGATATAGAAAAGTGGTTAAGAGCTGAGGAAAATGAAGAAGCGAAAGGCGAATCAGAAATGTTACACGAAGTTGAAAGCGATGAAAAGTGGTTTAGCGAGCATGATGCTTATGGCATCAAGGAGCTTACAAAGCATTTAGAAGCAAACTCAGTGACCTTTACAGAGGAACACATTGAAGAACTTGTAAAGGACTTCTATGTTGTCCCAAAGGGTATAAAACTTGTTATATGTAAACCTGTGCTTTATGGCGAATGGGAAGAATTCATCGACAACGACCAAAAGACATATAGATGTTCAAGATGTTCTTCCTCTGAAGCAAACCCTTCCATAGCTACATACTGCTATAACTGTGGAGCAGTGATGAAAGAGCTTGAAACAAAGTATTTCAGCATAGACAGCCGTATAAGTGAAGCAACATTATCTACTTGGTATCAGGTCAGCATCGACGGCTCTGTGCCGCCTGTGTGGACAGATAAACATATAGAAGCTCTTATGCAGGGGTATTATCTTATTCCGAAGAACACAAAGCCCGAAGACAGAGTTCCGCTTCAATATGCAGATTGGCTTCTCTATGAAGGCGACGGAAAAAAACAATATATGTGTTCTAATTGCTCGGTCAAGGAAACAAAACCCTCTGTGGCGCAGTTTTGTTATCATTGCGGTGCGTATATGTCGGTTGTCAGCCGTTTACAATCCGAGGGAAATGTTAGCCCTGTTTTGCAGGAAGTGATTAACATGAAAGAAGAGTGATGTTTTATGCAGGAAAGCTACGGGGCGATTGCAATAGGAACAGCTGAAAAATACACGGATAATCTGTGTGGTCAGTGTTGGAACTGCGCAAATATGGTTGGAAGCAAGGTCTTCCGCAAGGGCAGAATATTTGTAAAGCTCCCTCAGTGCAAGAAAATGGAGAAGTATATGACCGAGGTTTACTCAATGCCTTGTGAATGCTTTGAAGAGCGGTAAAAGTGCCGCTCTTTTTATTTTACTATTGGTTTCTATTTGTACTTCAAAATTCTTGACAGGGGACAGATTTTGTGGTATAATATAAAAAGTACAATAATAACAACTTCTTGCGGGAGATGTGGTACAGGAAAGGCAAAACAATATGAAAACTACTAATTTAGACAAAGTAAAAGAAATAGCTATAAACTTCTTATATCTGGATATAAAATACCACGAAAAGTTCCCATTTATTATTATGCACCCTATATTTGAGACAGAAGTAGTTGGTATGCCAAACGGTGAACTGATAAACATAAGAGAGGAAGAAAATCTGGATAAAGCAAGAAAGGCGTATGAAAAGGCTATAAAAGAAGCTTCATCTCTTATTAAAATCATGATGCTTATTCGCGCCCCTTATCAGCTTACATTTCTCAAATTTACAAAAGAGTATTTGAGCGTTGATGACTTTACCGAGTGGTTAGCTCATTGTTGGGTCAATTGCGAAAACCCTAATCAAGACAAGAATGTGAGCATAAGAACCTTTATTTCGTGGTTTAAAAGTGCCGATAAAGAGAAACTGATGAATGAAGATGACTATGAGTATTATAAAAGTCTTCCTGAAGAAGTTGAGATATATCGCGGCGTGGCCGTCGGCAGGGCAGAGCAGAAAGGCTTGTCTTGGACGGACAAATACGAAACCGCCAAGTGGTTTGCCGAGAGGTATGACAACAGAGTAGAGGGAAAACACGGATATATATTGAAGGCGAAAATCCGTAAAGAAGACATCTTTGCATACTTCAATACTCGTAACGAAGATGAGTTGGTATGCAATTCGTCTAAGATTTACGATATAAAACGCATAAGCACGGGGGAATAAGGCTTGGCTACAAATCATAACATACACATAACTCTCAACGATGAAGCCAAGCGTTTCTTCGGTATTGACTTCAAGAGCAATTTCATAGATGCGTTTAGAATATAGAAAAATACATGGAGAAAACTAATGAGCCGAGACTTGTTAAGCGTTCTGATAGATGAACGCAACCATAAAATAAATACTGGCATATATAACAAGCTACAGGTCGATTTTGCGTATAACTCAAACCACATAGAGGGGAGCAGACTCACGCACGACCAAACAAGATATATCTTTGAGACCCGCGCCCTCGTCATTGAGCCAGCGGATAAGGTAATAAGGGTCGATGATATTATAGAAACCGATAATCATTTCAAATGCTTCAGCCATATCCTTGATACCATTGAGCAGCCTCTTTCCGCAAACTATATCAAGGACTTGCACCGTCGCCTGAAAACAGGTACAGCGAGCGCTGAGAGCATGGAAGCTGTGGTAGGAGATTATAAGAAATATGCCAATTATGCAGGAGAAACCAAAACATCTCCACCTCAGAAAGTGGATAGTGATATGAACGGATTGCTTTCTGCATATAACGCCTTGCCTGTATGCTCTCTGTATAACATTGCGGATTTTCACGCACGTTTTGAGAAAATACACCCCTTTTATGATGGTAACGGCAGAGTCGGACGACTTTTGATGTTTAAGGAATGCGTAAAAAATGGCATAGTACCGTTCATCATCACCGATGAATATAAGATATTCTACGGAAGAAATCTCAAACAATGGCAGGACGGAAAAGGGAAAGAGGCGTTAATAGACACATTTCTATTAATGCAGGATAATATGAAAGCTCTGCTTGATTACTTTGAGATTGATTACGACCATCAGGAAACGACTGCAAGAGAAGTGCTGAAGCAAGCAATATCAGAAGGTAAAAAAAGCGGTCAACCTTTTGGCGAAAATAGATAAGATGAGGTATAAGAGAGGAAACTATAAATCCGATATAACCGCCCGACGAAAAGGAGTGTTTCTATGAAATTTATACCTAAAAGCCGTAGAATAGACTATAAAGAATACGAAAAATACAATGAGGGAAGGAAAATCGAAGAAAAAGACTGGAGCAGCGGCGAGGAAATGGCTGATATAGTCAGACAACGATATAAAAAAATCGTTAAAGCACGATATGGAACGTGGGATGGGCTTTGCTTTATGGCGGCGGGAATTGCACTGTTTGGCGGCTCACTTCCAATCGTTACCACACCTGATATGCCGATTCAAAACACAATTACTGTCCTTTGCGTTATATGGTGTATTTTCCTTTGCTTTATGGGGGTAGTTTTTTTCATACGGCGAGAAAGAAATTTAGAAATGAAGTATATAGATGAAGGAAAGTTCCTGTGGAAGATGGATGAAGTTTATTCCGTGCTTCCTGACAGATACCCAAAAGCAAATAAGATACTCGTTAAGACAGAAGAAAAGCCAGTATTCACACTTCAAGCTTTCTTTTGGTTCAAGCCAGATGATTATGTATATGTAATTAAGCGAAACGAAAACGCACAAATGGAAGCGTTTATGTATTAAAAAGACATTATTAAGCGGTCTAAATGGCCGCTTATTTTTTATCTTTTTTCATAAATAACGCCATTGAATATTGACAAAGGATTGCTTTTATGTTATAATATATAACAGAAATTTTACAGAAAGGGAAACTGCTGATATGAATACAGACAATTCATTTCGGGCGAAGGAAATACTACAAAATTATAATTTTGTAGATGCAGAACTTGCAGAATCGAATTATCCTCTTGCCGAGGACCTTCTGGAAGGAGAGAATCATATTCTCGGTACACTGGCATACAGCGAAAGCTCTACTTATGCCGAATTCAAGGTAGAAAACCTTGATAATGATGCTGAAACGCTTTTTAAAATACCTGATATTACAGAGCTTCAAGAGAAAGAAGACGGCGTTTACATCGAGACCGAAGACTATTATTGGTCTTTCCTGCTTGAAGAATGATTTATGGCTGATGTTACGAAAAGGAGAATTACCATTGGCAGAATACAAAATATTAAACTTCGACTGCGAAGAAGACCTTTCTAAGTATAAAGAATCGCTTCTCTTTGATGCAGGCGAAAGCGTAGCTGGCATGACGATTGAATTTAAGAATGGCTTTGTATGTGAAGCAGAACTTGCGGTAAGAGGCGATGTAAGAATAGCGCTCTACGATTCTGAGGAAGGATATGTAAGATATACCCAAGATTATTCTCCAGAATTAAGAACTGCCATTGAAAACGGCGAATGGGATAAAATTGACATCGGCAATAACAACTGGTTTGAGATGCTTTACACACTGAAAGATGCAAAGGGCAACGAAATAGCCTCGGACGGCGATGTGTATGAGGAAGACATCTCGAAACACTCTCCCGAAACATTGAAGGAGTCCATGCTTGATTACTCAGAGTGCTTTGCGAAATATTACATAGATAAGGATAAGAATAAGGAAGCCCTCGATATAAGTAAAGGAGAATAATTATGGGAAGCTTTTCTTGGGAATATGCAGAAAAGACAGGCAAGGCTAAAAATATCGAAATCGGAGCTGAATTCAAGTTCCTCATTCCTGAACAGTTCGGCGGCGGCAACATAGACGACAGCTACCGCGATTACGGTTATCTCGGTGAAGTAGCCGAAGGAGAAAAAGTAAAGCCTTATCAGGAAGGCGCTTACGATATGTATGAGCTTATAGCAATTATGAATAAGGATATGCGTATCTCGGACCTTCTTGAAAAGAAAAATGAACTTTATGACCGTGCATTTGATGAGCATACAGAAATTCAGGGGTTAGGAGATATAAAACTCGATAGAGAATTATTCACTATTACTGGCATTCGCCCTGAGTATCTTGAAGACGAGAAGGCCATTCTTGAACAGAACCCGAATGCGACCATAGGCGACCTGTTAAAAGGCAATATAGATGAGTTTCCAAAGAAAATTGATGAAAATACAAACCAAAACAGGAATATAGGGATAGACCTTTCATGCTATGACGGCGAAGGGGGGTTGCTTGATTATCCGCTGAAGCTTGTACGCCCTACATATAAAGGAACGTATGAAGAATGCAAAGATTATTCCAAGGGCGACCGCGAACAAGGTTTTTATACAGTAAACAATACAAAGGGCGAAATGAAAAAGTGGGAAAAAGATAATCCCGAATATATGAATAAGTATATAAATGAAGCGAGCTTGGAAAAAAACTGATACGCCGTGCAAGAAAGGGGCTATAATTTATGGAAAGTAACATAAGGGTAACAGATACGCCAAACAATATGTATAACGCATTTGAAAGAGAAAAAGCAGAAAATGTTCACTATTCCATACGCTATTACGAAGTCGTTGACAGAAAGCCTACTGCCGAAGAATATGCGTTGACTGATGAAGAATGGACCGCAAAATACGGCGATGAAGTGCGGCTCTTCGACGTTCGTGTCCGCTATCCCGAAGTTAAAAAGCCGCTTACAGATGGTTACACATATAGCTCGTGGGCGAGCGTAGAAAAGACTATAAATAAAAAGATAAAAGAAACAGAACAGGCTAAAGGGCAGGAAAGGTAAGCAGAACAGGTAAGAGGTAAGCTCTATGAATGAAAAGACGGATAAAATAACCGACTTTGGCGAAAAGATAGGCGGCGCACGAAAAGACCTTGCCGCTCTCGATAGAATGCTCAAAGGCGAGGACATTGAAAACTGGACTGCCGCCGAAAGGGAGCAGTATGTCACAAAGGCGCAAATCTTCAAGAGACCTGATTATCAGAAGATGATGGATGAGGGTATGCCTCGCCTTGCGGCATATTTCATCAAGACTGTATATGACGCTCTTCCCGCAAAGCCCCCTCACAAGACCGAAGAAGGACAAAAGGCATTTGTCAACTTTCTTAACTATTATAAAGAATGCTTAGATAGAGTCAAAACCACTGATGACGCAGCGAAATTCTTCGATAATGCAGTAAAAAATTCTCCATATATTGAAAGACGATACAGCGGGTACGCAATTACAGCTGAGTCTCATGGCTGTATGTCAAACAAGCTGTTCAAAGCGGCTCAATATAGCTCTTTTAAATTACAACAAGGTATCTCAAAGAGACAATTCGGTTATTCCGAAGGCGAAAAACTTTCTAAAGGTTATACTTTTATACACTTTACTGGTGATAATGTAAAACTTGAAAAGGATATGTATTATGATACATATTCTATTGTGCATAGAACCGCAAACGGCCGTTATTTCTACAAACCCACCGATGAGATGTCTCATCCTGAAAACTGGGAAAAAGACACATGGGTAGTAATGAAGCCAAACAGAACAGTATTTGGCGCAAACTTTGAGTCGAAAGAAGCGGCAATGGAAGCTGTTGTTGAGTTTCAAAAATCCTCGCTGAAAGACAAGCCTGAGAAGGAGACAGGCAAAAAAGAACCAACCAAAAAGCGGCTTGTACCGCCGCAGCTTGAACATATAAAGAGAACGGGCATGGACTTTCGTGACGGCCAAGATGTCACAGGCGAAAATATGCTTGAAACCTTCGGACTCAGAGGCGGCGAATTTGGCAACTGGGAAAACCAGAATGACCGTCAGACAAATCTTAATATGGCTTTTGAAGCCTTCAAAGATTTGGCTAAAGCCCTTAATATGTCGGATAAAGACATATCTCTCGGCGGCAAATTGGCAATGGCTTGGGGAGCGAGGGGTAGTGGAAGCGCTCTCGCCCATTTTGAGAGAGCGGATAATGTAATCAATCTTACTAAGCTTCGCGGCGCGGGGTCACTTGCGCATGAATGGGGTCATGCTCTTGACTGTTATATTGCGAGGGTGGAATACCCTAACTCTGTAGGTATGGCAACCGAAAACGGAGCATACAGAAGCAGTCCTGTATATGAGGTCATGGAAGCAATAAAATACACCATTAAAGACGGTGTAAGAGTACAAAGCCAGTTTTATACAGACGCTATGGCACTTGATAATAACTATTCTACGGCAGGAAACCAGAAGGGAAGTCAAGGCGACGGCTACTGGCATAGCAACGTAGAGCTGTTTGCGAGAGCTTTTGCGACTTATGTGTTGGATAAGCTTGGTAGCGACAGAAACGACTATTTGTGCGGTCATGCAGAAACAGCCGTTCCCGATTTTAAAAACGACCGACTGATATACACTTATCCTCGCGGAGAAGAAAGAAAAACTATAAACAAGGCATTCGACCATCTTATAGACCACCTGAAAACCCGTGCAATTCTTAAAGACCGCGTGGAAGAAGACAACCATAAACTCATTCAGGAAGAATACAAAGATGGTTCTATTACCGTTGAAGAGGTTAAGTCTGCTACAACCAAGGCTATAAAGCTCGAATCGTCAACGTCAAGCACATCGTCAATCGACATAGACGCTGAATTTGTTCAGATGTCGTTGTTCGATATGCTGGAGCAAGAGCAGTATCAGCCCAAAACTGCGTCCAAAGGAATGAGAAACCCGTATGAATTGTATTGAGGTTAAATAAATGAACACGTTTAGAGCATCGGATTATGCCAAGCTTGACCTGTTCGGGGTAACGGACGGTATCTTTTGTCAGCAATGCAACTGTAAAGGCGCATACGGAGCGGGCCTTTCAGGGGCAATATCAAAATGCTTTCCAGAAGTTGAACTGGCATTCAGGCGCAACTATCAGGATAATAGGGGGAAGCAGTTCGGAACATACGAAGTAATACAATGTACAACCACATTATTTGTCGCTAACATATATTCGCAGGACACATACGGCAGAAGCGGAACGCATACTGACATTTCAGCGCTTGCATCTGCTGTAATAGCGATAGCAGAAAACAATCCCGATATGACCGTATATCTTCCACATCACTATGATGTGAAGAAAGGTATTCACGGTGGCATAGGCGCGGGACTCGGCGGCGGCAATTGGCGGGACATAGAGAATACTATTCAATGTATGGCAAGTGAAAAAGGCATAAAGAATATTGCTTTATGGGACTCAATTGAGCGAAGGCTTGACAGAATAATTGAGCCTCATTCTCAAAAAGAAGCGGATAAATCTATATCGAAACAAAAGGATATTTTTGAAAGATGAATACAGTTGCATTTACAGGGCATAGACCCAAAGACCTTGCAGGATATGTGCCTAATAATTATTTAAAATTTAATCAGCAGTTCGATAACGTATTATATGAATTATATAAGTGCGGAGTTCGTCGTTTTATCTCTGGTGGGGCGCAAGGGTTCGACCAGCTCGCTTTCTGGAGAGTAGATTGCTTTAAAATGACGCATAAAGATATAGAAAATATTGTTTATGTTCCATTCAAAGGTCAAGAAGACAGATGGTTAAAAGATGGGTTCTTTTCACAAGCGGAATATCACAATATGCTACGCGATGCCGATAAAGTTGTTTATTTATCTGAGGAAAAGCCAGAAGGTTACGGCAACATAGCTAAAGCTCTTATGCAGAGGAACGAAAGAATGGTCGATGATGCCGACATTGTTGTGGCGCTCTATGAAGATGATAGTTGGACGACAGCGAAGGGCGGGACGGCTGAAGCCATGAGATACGCCCACGAGTGCGGCAAACTTATATATCAGCTCCCTTACATAAAGGGCGGATGGTATCATCTGGAACTGAAAGAGCGCGTCCTTATTGACGGTGTGGATAAAACAAACGCGCAAGACAAACCGTCGAAAAAGGAAAAGAACACATACGAAAAAGAATAACTTCAACAAAAAGAAAGCAACCAGCTATGAAAGATAAGCGAGGATAATATCATGAGTTTAGAAAGCATCGAAGGTGCATACGGGTCTGTAGCAGAATACAATCGTCGGCAAGACGAAAAAGAATACGGCTCAGGTTACAACCGTGAAAATCTGGTATCTAATACCGATTTTAATAAATACTTCTATGATTGCATAGATAAGAAGCTCGATTCGCTTCAATCTCAGTTAAGAGAGTTTGAGATGGCACTTTATTTTATACATTACAACTATGATAATATGCTCATGGAAGACCCGTGGATGCCCGATGATACCGTTGATGCAGAAATGGAAACAGCAAAGAACCGTGTGCTTCACCTGTACGACTCTACAAAAGATGAGTACGATAAAACAGTGAATTCTCTGGTTCGCAGTACAAATATGCAAGACCGTATATATGCCGCTCATAAAGGCTTTGAACCCGAAAGGCTTGCAAGAGACACTTCTTTGGAAGTTCGCATTGCAGTCGCAGAGACGGGCAAATGCCACGATATACTCTATAAAGATAAGAAGGTAGATGTTCGCAGGAAAGTTGCTGAAATAACCGAGGACACAAACATTTTATCTTCTCTTATGGAAGATGACGATATATCTGTTAAAAGAATTGCTTCGAGAAAGCTCGATACTAATGAAAAAACAGATGTATCTAATGAAACATACGATTATGATTCGGTAAACCCTGCGATTATTGTGCCGCCTAATACAATTATAGAGAACCTTGATTCAGTTCCCGACTTTTATACAAGCGGAAAACAGCTCTTTTTAAAAAATCATCCAGACGTTTCGGAAGAAGTCTATGATAAAACGGTTGAGGTCGTATATTCCGTGCCGACCACTGAAGAGTTGATAAATGACATTATTTCAACTTGTCAGCGTTATGCGCCTATTACCAACTCTCCCACGTTCGACGAGGATGGAAGTCCTGACTTTGCCAAAATAGAATACGGCCTACTTCGTATGATTCTTTATCAAGACAGCCTTGACGTTGCGGATGGTAAAGCAAAAGATTATACAGGTCTCAACCCAAGTGATAAAGCGAGAGGCGATTGGACCTATGCTGTAGATGTATATGTAGGACGTTCGCCAAGCGAAGAAGAGATTTGGCATAAAGAGGCAGACGATGTTCAAATCGCAACTATAACCTTAGTATCGCGGGACGGCAAGTTTGATATACCAGAGAATATCAATAATATAAGAAGTGTTTTCGATGAAGATGCAGCCGTTAAGAAAGACATATTCAGTGTATATGAATTTGAAAAAGCGAGACACGAAGAAGCGATGAGTAAAGAACTCGAAGGTCGTAAAGACCTTGAATATGATTATTGAAAGGAGACTATTTCAATGAGCGACAACAACAGCTATCCCACATCAACATACGGGCAGAATGTGAGGCCAGACAGTAAAACTCTTCCAAGACGCGAAAGTGCATTCGACAACTTGAAAAACGGAACTTCTGACCTGTTCAGGCAGGCGGGAGAGGTTATTAGCGAAAAAGTTTCAAAAGCATCACTGGAAGAAATTGAAGAATCCACAGAAAAAATGGTAGAAGCATATAAAAATAATTATGATTCTATATGTGAACAAATTCGTAACGAGGAAGATGATGCTCGCGGCGACGGCGATGATGACGACCAGCCCGAAAAAGAATTAAAGTATAAGAAAAAAGAACAGGAAGGCCCTGAGCTATAAGAAAGGGGAAAGCAAGTATGGAAAACAACAAGGTTGTAGTCGAAATTGACAATGTTAAATGTGACATAGATTACGTCAACGGCGTTGAATTTGACGGAGAAGTAACAGAAGAAGAGGTCAGAAGCTATATTGAAAGAGCTGCGGAAAAAAAGACTCTTTCTCTCGATGACCCGCAAAGAATACAAAGAGAAGCAAAGCTTATAGGCTTGGAACTCAAAGTTGACGGTCCTGATGTTGATATAGTCTACAAGTGGGATTTGCAGCCGTTCGAGCGTATCAGGCGTATCACGGGTTATCTCGTAGGAACTCTTGACCGTTTCAACAACGGCAAGAGGGCAGAGGTCGAAGACCGCGTTACTCACTCTATTACTGATGATTGTGAAGATGTATATGTGGAAGAAGACCCCAATGAAACAACAAATGCCTCTTCCAGTAAAAAGGATAAGGGAATGGATATGGACCGATGACAATGAAGTCAAATATGAGGTAATTCCCCAGTGGGGAATTACCCCTTATTTGAGCCGCAAAAGCCTATAAACACTATGATAATGTGTTGTTCAAGCGGCAAGGCAAAACGAGACAATAAATAAGAAAAAGGAGATAGATAGATATGATGATGCCACTTACGCCAGAAATGGTAAGCAGGCTTAAATTTGTTACAATTACCAAGGCTGCTGAATACTATAATATTGACTCAAAGACTGTTCGGAAAAAGATTAACAAAAATCTGATAGCGTACATTAAAATCGACAAAATTCCGCGCATTGCTATTTGGAAAGATGACTACGAAAAAAGCGTAGCAGACGGTAGAATAACGGTAACAAATAAAAAGCGGCTGTGAAAACGGCCGTATTATTTTTTATAAAATATTATAATATTTCCAAAAATACTTGACAGGGGATAGATTTTGTGTTATAATATAAGAAATGAAGATGCTTTTGCAAAGGGGTTTTTAACAATGTTCAAATTTATAAAGTATCTTTTTATCTCGTTTATCATGCGTACCGTCTTAGGCGCTTTTCGCAGATAACATTTTATGGTCATTGGAGAGGGAAAATTATGATTCTCAGTTTATCCAGACGCACTGATATACCCGCATTCTTTTCAGAATGGGCGATTAATCGCCTCTATGCAGGCGAGGCTTATGCTCGTGCAAATCCGTTCAATCCGAAACAGATAACGCACTATACCTTTAATAAAGAAGATATAGACTGTATTGTGTTTTGGACGAAGAACCCTATTCCAATGCTCAAATCATTGGAAAACAAGCAAGCCGCCGCTATTCTCGATGGTTTCCCTCATTATTATCAGTTCACCCTCACAGGATATGGTAAGGATGTTGAAACAGGTCTGCCTGACAAGAACGAGCTTATAAAAGCCTTCAAAACTCTTTCCGACAGAACAGGAAAAAGAGTTATATGGAGATATGACCCCATTTTCTTTAGCCGTACATATAGCTTAGACTGGCATTTAGCTCAGTTCAAGCGCATTGCGACAGAGTTGAAAGGCTATACCAATCGCTGTGTTATTTCTTTTGTGGACCTTTACAGCTTTGTGAAGAAGTCTCTTGAAGAGGCGAAGATAGTCGCACAGGGACAGGAAAACGTAAACATCAATACTCTTATGGAGTTTTGCCGCTCCCTTTCCGCGATAGCTCGTGAGTTTGGGATGAACATATATAGTTGCGCAGAACAGATAAATCTCGATGGCGTAGGCATACTTCACGGAGCTTGCATAGACAAGCCGATTGTGGAAGAGGTTTGCGGATATGAAATAAGCACCCGCAACGATGCAGGGCAGCGCAAAGAGTGCCGCTGCGTTCAGAGCGTTGACTTCGGCAAGTATAACACTTGTCTTAACAAGTGCCGCTATTGCTACGCAACCAAGAAACCGTCAGAAATTACGGAAAATCTGAAGCTGTACAACAAGAAATCGCCCATTTTATGCGATACCATAAATAAAGATGATGAAATCATAGAAAAGAAGCTCACGAGCTTCAGAACTGTAGCCGAAGGTGATGATTCATACAAACAGCTTACTCTTTTTTGAGAGATGAATTAGAAGGAGATACAATGGGTTATAGGACATTTGTGAATGGCGTACAGATATTCGGCAATAATGAAAGGCATCCCGAATGGCTTGATTTTATCAGGTCACAGGGTATCAATGTTGACGAAGATGATGCTTACGATGGTGTGATAACCGATTTTATGGCTGCTTTATCTGTGGTGGAAACAATAACTCAAAGGATAGAAGAAACATATCGCAAGAACGTTAATGTTGGGTCTGTGTTTGATTTAAGAGAAGACTATGATTTTTTACGAAAACAAGCGGCATACGACCCCAACGATGAGGATAAATTCAAAACATCACTTTTTGATATAAACGTTAATTTAGTGAAGTGTGGTTATGCCTTCCTACCTTTTGCGCTTTATCTTGCCTGCATGGATAAAATCGAGGAAGATAAGCATTGGGCGTACCCAAATCACATGAACTGTTATAAGCCGAAAGAACCTATAAGAGTTTACGCCAATTAAAGAACGGAGAAGAACAATATGAAACGCAGCTCAATAAAGGACAATGCCTTTGAAAATGCTGTCGCCACATGGAACAGGAGAGCAAAGAAATGAAAGCGTTCATTGAATGCTGGACCTTCAGGTTCACATTTGAAAGCAAAGACTATATGTTGACCGTAGATGATGATTCTTGTGATTATGGCTGTACATTCAGTGTGATGCTGAGAGATTCCACAAGTCTCGATGATTTCAAGAAAAAGGCAGCTGCAAGGAACTTGAAATATCATCTTTACGAAATAACTGAAGTAAATATAAATGGAGAATAAACCGATGAAAGCTTTTGACAATGCCTTTACAGAGGCTATAGAAGAATACGCGAAAGAGTTCATTGATGTGATAGAAAAGCATCCGAAGCCTGATGTGCCAATGCTTCTTGCCGCTATGAACGAGGCGATAAAAGAAATCCTTGTCAATCCTTCGTATATATCCGACGATACGAAATGTTGGTATCACTCAATACGCAAGCATTTAGACGAAAATCCCGTTCATATAACTCTGCCTTGTTTTAAGAGCGTATCGGAAAAGAAAGAAAAGATGCCGACAAATCAAAAATATTTGATAGCGGCACTTAATGATGAATACGATGACGGCGGTGCTTCGAGAGAAGCTGCTATATATTATAGTATAGCCTGCCCGTACTCTTCTGGAGATAAAAGATGTGAATGCTACGGCAAAGAACCAACTCGTGATATATGCGTTATTTGTAAAGAAAAATGGTTAGAAGCCGAGGTGGATGAGTAATACCTGTAAGAGAGGCGTTTATGGGATTGACAATAGAATGTAAAAGAGGTAATCTGTCATACGACCTTAGAACGGGCGGTTATGCTTCATTACGAATGAAGGTGGCATCGTTAAGCAGCAAGGAATGGGGAAAGCACTATTCAAAGCTTATGAGACCGCCTTTTTGTCACAAAGAGATGTTTTATGAGAGCTTTAACAGAGTAACTGAAGACCTTATTAAGAAAAGGAAGGTGTCTTCGTCAATTGTAGACTTTTGTTTGCAGTCGGACTGCGGCGGCAAAGCAACGTATAGGCAATGCCGAGAGATTTATAAGCATATCAAAGACCATGACGATGATGCAAGTTATGGCTTCGTAGGACAACCAGATTGCTTTACATTCAACGATTTCAAAGCACTTCTTGAATGCTGCATTGAAAACAAGTGTGGTTTCGAGTGGTATTAACAAAACAAAAGGGAAGGATATATATAATAGTATGGATAAGTTCTATAAAAAATGTGAAATTTGTTCGTCGCTAATTCCTATCGACGAAAAAGAGAAGGTATCAGATGCCGCCAAGCGGCAGATATGTAGCAAATGCGCTCAGGACGGGTGGAAGTTTACAAAACACGGTGTTCTCATGAACGAAACCCCTGTGAGAAAGAAGAAAAAGAAAGCAGAAGACATTTGAAGAAGAAGGGAGAATGCGCTATGCAGGATTGGTGGGTTATGGTAGATTCAATCGAATCTATTGGGTCTGTTCAGTTGAATTGCGGTTCGAGTTCAACGGCTCAATACTATAAAAAGTGTGTAAACAAGTATCTGGAGTCCAATAATTACAATTGGCGAGTTGTTGTGAAGACAAACAAGAAGGCAGGCAAGTATTCGTTGATAAAGGATGCGTAAGCTTCTGTTTCATAAGACGCGCTTTTATGTACATTGCAGTTAAAAATTGTGCAATGTACATATTTCAGACAACGATGCACAATAAACAAGTGCGATGATATAGCCATTTATCAAATGCGTACACATATAAACGTGTTATGTACATCAAGCCTGTTCATAGTAATACTCAAACATGGACGCAAAGAAGAGAGAACCGAGAAAGGGTTAAATTATGGGCTTGCTTTCAAGAATATTAGAAAGACTCGGCGGTCGCGAAGAAGAGGAATGTTCTTCTTACGAAGAATATAAAAGCGAACACCATATCGCGGCTGCCGAGCTTTTTGATGTTTCAAACTGTACAAAGGACAACGCTACGGTCTTTTTGAACGTCCTGTCTGTTGCGGACAGTCACGGAAAGCTGATGCAAAAAGACCTCAAAAACACGCTTTACAGCTCTCCTACGCCTGACATAGTAGTTTTGTTAGGCGATAATGCTCCAGACGATTTAGAGGCGGTTTTGGACGTTCTGCCAGAAGATATGCCTATATACGGTGTTGAGGGCAATCATGACGAAAAGGGCGTTTTACAACGTTATAATCGAATTCTGGACGTAAATGGCAGATGTATCGCATCATCACCCTCATGCGTCATAGGCGGCTTGTCAGGCAGCATTAAGTATAAAGACAGCGATTATTATGCGATGCTCACAAACGAAGAAAGTGAACAAGTGATGAAGAATATGCCGCATTGTGATATACTTATAACCCATGATAAGCCTTGTTTCGAGCTTCCAGATGTTATAACAGCTCATTCAGGGCTTACAGGAATAGGAAAGTACATACAAGCTCAAAGTCCTCATATAGTCCTTCACGGGCATCTGCATGACAGATATATAAAGCGATACAGGAATACTATCATCCGATGCTGTTATGGTGTAGAGGCGTTTACAATAGCTTTTTAAGAGCTATATATGATTCTTTTTCGCGAGAAATCAGTCAATCAGAATCAAAAACAGACTTGATTGATAGACCCAGCTTCCGACTGATAATTTTTGCTTCTTCACTGGTTATCACAGGGCTGAAGCATTTATAAAAAACTATACGAAAGGAAAGAAATAATATGATAGAAAAGACATTTGCATTTATCTTTGGAGTAGCGTTCTTCGCATTTTTGGCGGTTCTCTGCTTCAGAAAGTATTCCCGCGACCCATTTCGTCCGAGAACAGAAATCGTAGGCGGCTGTGCATACATCGTCGGAAGCCTTATATTCGCTGCACTCGCAGTCGGCTATGGCTTTTTCCCCGAAAACACAGAGGCGCTGATGACTTCTCTCATCAAAAACTATATGTTATGGCTGATTGTATATGTCACAGCAGGAATAGCTTTAGCTGCGCTGGCGGTAATTATGTTTGTTCGCGCCTATAAAGAAAGAAATGGAGAGCTGATTGACAGGAAAAGCGGCATCATAGGCTGTATGAGTGTGTTTTTATGCGCTTTGTGTGTTATAAATGGCGTTGGAGCGTTACTTACCCTTACAGATGACGCGGAGGCTGATACAGCGTCATATATGGAGCTTGCGGAAAAGAGTGAAAGGTAAATTTCCGAACATGACTACTACTGTTTATCTGGCGATGCAAATGAAGGTATCTGTAGCCCTTATAGAGCGCATAGCCGAACACATGGGTATAGAACTCAAACAATGCGTTAAAAGCTATAATATACTGCCTGAGAGTGTTGTAACGAATGATGAAGCAACAAGTATAAGGTTTTTTATGCTTCATAAGCCTGATGAGCTTCATCGAATAATACAAGAGCTGGGTTATGTGTAATGTCAAGGATGCAAGAGTTCAAGAGTGTAAAGTACATAAAGCTTGCACCCTTGCTTTTCTTATCAGTAAAAAAAGAATTTTTCGGGGAAAATCAATCAATCCAAAATCAATTCAGACTTGATTGATAGACTTGATTACACTCTTGATTATATACTTGATTATATACTTGATTACTGACTTGATTACTGGAGATACGGACAGGCATTATAAGCGGGTTTGCGCGATTTTGGGTACGGTAGTTGTCCACGAAGGGTACGGTAGTTGTCCACGAAGGGTACGGTAGTTGTCCACGAAGGGTACGGCACTTGTCCATGAAGGGTACGGCAGTTGTCCATGAAGGGTACGGCAGTTGTCCATGAAGGGTACGGCTCAAACGAGCAATCCGTACCTTTAAATCTAATATAGAAGACTTTTCTATAAAAAATAATGAAAAAATATTAAAAAATAGAAAAAAGTAATGTAGGTCACTTTTACTACATAACTCTCAAAGCCGCATGAATAAAGGCATAGCACCTTCACGATTAAAGTAAGACAGCTTGAAAAGGTACGGTAGTTGTCCACCAAAGGTACGGTTCAAACGAGCAATCCGTACCTTTGGCCAAAAGTGCGATTTATTTGAAATAAAATTATAAAAAGCGAAAAAATCAAGACGCTATTATCTGAGAAGAATGTCATAAAACGGACAAAATAGCATTATAAAAGGCTTTGTAAGCATTTTATACAAAGCTAAATATCTGAAAAGGTACGGTAGTTGTCCATGAAAGGTACGGTTCAAACGAGCAAGCCGTACCTTTCGTGTGGGACGTTTTCTATTAAAATAAATCTTAATATGAAAACGCCTTGATTACTATGCTTTTGAAACCGCATAAATAAAGGCTTTGCGCGATTATGGGTACGGTAGTTGTCCATAAATATGATAATCGCGACTCATAAAAAGAAAAAAGTGATGCTATATATCTGGTTTATGTACTATATTGATGTCAGGAATAGCCAAACGGTGTATAAAAAATAGAAAAAATAAAAATGAACAGAGGATAGAAAATGTGTGAAAACGGGAAAAGGTACGGCAGTTGTCCACGAAAAGTACGGATAAAACGAGCAATCCGTACCGAATAAAAATAAAGCTAAATGGCTTTATAAAGCGGAATATACAAATTATACAAAGTGAATACATAAGCTGAGTAAAATTGACAATTGCAAAAGACAGGAATTTTGTGAAAACGGGAAAAGGTACGGTAGTTGTCCACCAAAGGTACGGCTCAAACGAGCAAACCGTACCCAAAGCGCTATGTAAAAGTACAGTTTGTGAGGATATAAATATGATTTTTTGATACCCTTGATTACTGCGCTTTTAAAACCGCATAAATAAAGGCTTTGAACGATTTTGGGTACGGTAGTTGTCCGCGAAAGGTACGGTAGTTGTCCATGATAGATGTAAATAAAGAGTAAGGATTGAAATAGAAGAAAAAATAATATATTGCAGAGGATAGAAAAAATGTGAAAACGGGAAAAGGTACGGTAGTTGTCCACGAAAGGTACGGCTGAAACGAGGAAACCGTACCCTAACAAAAATCGAAAATGGCGATTATAAAAGGATTTGGTGGAAAATGAAAAAGATAAGAAAAAATAAAAAAATAAAAAATTGAGAGAGACAGATAATTTGGAAAAAGCGCAAAAGGTACGGCAGTTATCCACGAAAGGTACGGCTAAAACAAAAAAACCGTACCCAAAAATATTGACAATAAAAGGTCGTTGTGATATAATGTGAAAAAGGATAATATAAAAAGTTATAATATGGCAGCGATGAAAATATTAAAAGAAATAGGTGATAAAGAGTATGGCAAAAAAATCGACATCTTCAGAAGAAAAGAACTACCTTAACGGCGGTCAAAATCCTGATGCTTTACTTATTCAAAAATCGAACCCTTTAACGTCGTTGTCTGAAACCGACTTGACATTGAGTGAGTTTAAGATATTAGATGCGTATTTGGCTCGAATAAATTCACGCGATGAAAAGAAAAGAACAGTGGTATTTGAGAGAGGGGAGTTAGAAAAACTTCTTGGTGTTGAGCGTATAAGAAAAGAGGCGCTTGATAAAAGGCTTCGTCATCTCTTTCAAACTGTAGAAATAAAAGATGAAAGACAACCAAAAGGCTTTAAGTTAGTGAACCTTTTTGAAACTGCTGATGCCGTGCCTGATGAAGATGGTATTTGGCAAGTTAGTCTTAAATGCACTGAATCTGCTAAAGAGTATATATTTAATATAGAAAGTATAGGATATTTAAGGTATAGACTTAGGAGTGTAGTAAATTTTAAGTCTCGATATAGCTATGTATTTTTCCTTTATCTTGTTGATAATCAGTATCGTAAAGAGTGGGAAGTGGAATGTGAAGACCTTAGAAAAATATTAAAATGTGATATAGAACGTTTTCACGAATATAAGCTTTTCAACTTTGAGATTTTAAAAAAATGCTATAAAGAGATACATGAGTGTACAGAACTCAGATTTGAGTATGAACCTGTTCGGAGAGGCAGACGGGTAAATGGGATAAGAATAACTATCATAACTATAGCAGACGAAGTAGATTATGAGGGACAAAAGCTTGCCCTTCTCCCGAACGAAAAAATTAGAGAAGGGCAAACTGAAACTGATTTCTTTTCCAAGGCTTGTGAAAAACGGTTCACGGATGAAGAAATGCAGGAACTTATTCCTTTGGTTAAAGCTGTAGTTCCTGATGAGGAAGGAGAAGCCGAGCAGTATCGTTTTCTTTCGTTACAGTACAAGACATTTGTTCTTGCTGATAAACGGCACAATATTAAGCATCCCTTCAATTATGTAAAAAAGCTCATTTCCGAAAAGGTGAAAGAAGCAAACAAGGAAAAAGAGCTGGAAGCGACTACCGAATTCTTGTCAGAAGCTTGTGACAATGAATTCACGCCAAAACAGATGTATGAAATTATACTTTTGTTAGGCGAAAAAGAGTTTGAAGGAAAAAACCGCGCTGATAAAGACTTGAAAAGGTATGAATATCTTGTTAGGATGTATGCGAAGATGGATGCGGCAACAGAACTGAACGCGAGTGAAGGCAATCCTATAAAGAACCGCTTTGCATACTTTAAAAAGATGCTTGCAAATGATATAAAGGGTGAAGATGTCGAAGAAAATAAACAGATTAGCTTATTCGATGATTTTGATGAAAAAGAAATGCAGAAATACAGAACAGATGATTAGAAGCAAAATCATGAGAGTGCCGCTTTGACAGCACCAATTAAAATAAAAGAAAGGAACTATTGTTATGAACAAGATTTTTCGGCTCGGAGAGCTGTTCTGCGGCGCTGGCGGTCTTGCTTATGGAGCAGTAACGGCTCGGATAGAGGATAGGGATTATAAAATCGTTCATCAATGGGCCAACGATTTTGCACAAGATGCTTGCGCAACGTATATACGCAATATTTGTCCTGAAGCGCCAGACAGCGTTATATGCGATGATGTAAGGAAGCTCGATATAGACAAGCTTGGCGATATAGACGCATTCGCATTCGGCTTCCCGTGCAATGACTTCTCCGTTGTCGGAGAACAGAAAGGACTTGACGGGAACTACGGCGGTCTTTATACCTATGGCATAAAGGTGCTGAAAAGGTATCAGCCGCTTTGGTTCTTGGCAGAAAACGTAGGCGGGTTGAAGAGCGCCAATGACGGAAAAGCTTTTGAAAAGATACAGAAGGCTATGAAAGCCGCAGGCTATAGAATATATCCCAATCTTTATAAATTCGAGCAGTATGGTGTTCCGCAGGCGCGGCATCGTATGATTATAGTCGGCATTCGCAAAGACTTGCCTTATGAGTTCAAAATTCCGAGTACAGAGCGGTATAAAGACTGTGATGTTAGTTGCAAGACAGCTATAGACAGTCCCCCGATACCGAAGGATGCTCCCAACAACGAGTTTACAAAACAAACCCCTATTGTCGTGGAGCGCCTAAAGCACATAAAGGCGGGGCAGAACGCTTTTACAGCTAATCTTCCTGAAGAATTACAGCTCAACGTCAAAAGTGCAAAGATAAGCCAGATATACAAGAGGCTCGACCCGAAGAAACCTGCATATACGGTCACAGGGTCGGGCGGCGGTGGTACACATATATACCATTGGTCTGAACCGAGAGCATTAACCAACAGGGAGAGGGCAAGGTTGCAGACCTTTCCAGACGATTTTGTGTTTGAGGGGTCAAAGGAAAGCGTTAGGAAGCAGATAGGCATGGCAGTGCCACAGGCAGGCGCGAGAATAATATTCGAGGCAATATTAAAGACTTTTGCGGGAATGGAATACGAGAGTATGGAAGCATCCACGAAGGAGTGAACGCTACATGATTAACTACTGGTGGGTCACAAGACCTAAAAGAAAGCTTAATTCCGTACCAGAAATATTGGCAGTCTTGTCCACGGTGACACTTGATGAAACGTGGCAAGGCAGCACTAATCTGCATATTGCCTTCGAGGAAGGTTTGGAAAAGGCAGGATTAAAACGAATAGGGGAAAGAAGAGATGCAAGAGGGAGCGGCGGCAGGACGTATTATGCTTGGCTTGCTTCTCTTGGGCTTGTATTTACTCAGGAAAGCACAAATAAGTGCTATCTCACTCTTGCGGGAGAAGCTATAATGCAAGGCAATTCTCCCGTTGAAGTGCTGAGAAATCAGGTCTTGAAGTATCAGTTCCCGTCTCCATTCTCCTTGTCGCCTGCAACGTCAAAGACAAGGGTAAATGAAAGGTTTCGGATAAGACCCTTCCGCTTTTTACTGCGTTTGTTGAGTGATGAGCGCATAGAATATCTTACAAACGATGAAATAGGGAAGATAATTATTACTGAAGCGGAAAATGAATCAGAGAAATGCTATGAACACATAGTTGAGCGCATTGCCGCTTTCAGAAGCTATGGCGACAGCGTTCTTGAAGACGGTTATTTTGATAAGTATGCTCCGAGTTCAGGTAAGGTGAACATTGAACATCCGTATAGCCATTTACTTGATACTGCAAACACGATGGCTAACTGGTTGGAGTACACACAGTACATATACCGAGAAGAAGGCGGCATTATACGTCTCCTTGATGACAAAAGGGATGAAGTAGCGGCATTTTTGAGTACAAAAGCGCCTTTTATTGACCGTCCAGAGCAACAAGAGTATTACCAAAGGAAATACGGGCTTGACCCGTGGCATCAAAAGGACACCAGAAATCTATCAAGCACAAAGATTGTAACATCTCGCATGATAGATGTACAGAAGGTAAAACAAGCGTTTATAACGATGTCTTTACATAGTCCTATCCGCAGAATAACTGCTGACATTTGCGACAGTATATCTGAAAAAACGGGCGTTGATGGTAAGCTTGTTGAGAATGTGCTGAAGGAAAACTATCCGAATGGGGCGCTCGGCGGCTTTATGACCGAATATTTTGAGATGGCATTCAAAGGAACGGAAGAGGCTGTTGAATTTGAAAAGGCTACAACAAGCCTTTTTCAAGATGTATTTGGATTCACTGCGACGCATCTGGGACAGACGGGGAGCAAGTCTGCGCCCGACATTCTTCTCTTGTCTGACGTTGAAGGTTATCAAGCTATCATCGACAATAAGGCTTACAGCAAGTATTCTATATCTGGCGACCACAGAAATAGAATGGTGCATAACTATATAGAACATATCAGCAATTACAGCTCATATAATCAGCCGATAGGCTTCTTCTCGTATATTGCAGGCGGTTTCGGTAATCAAATAGACCGACAGATACAAGGAATTGCCGAAGAAACGGGAGTTCACGGGTCTGGTGTCACCGTCTCGAATATGATAGAGCTTGTAAAACGTCAAGAAACCACACCATACTCTCACAAACGAATAAGAGAAATATTCGGTGTAGATAGGCAAGTGGTATTAGGCGATTTAGCTTTGGCATAATTGCCTAATGAGCAAGTAAAATATATGACTATGGAAAACGAAAAAACTTATATCCTTATGCGAAAGAACGCGCCTGTGCTGGCGTTCGATGTAAAGTATAACAGCTTCATCACTGTGAGGGAGATATATGATAACGCTTTAATACCTTTAGGAGCAGGAAGGCAAGCCGAAACGTTTGACGCTTGGTGGAAACGCAACCTTATAGCACAAAGCAGGCTTTCTTTTACGAAAGGACTTGCCGCTATGGGAATTACTGAAGCGGCAGAACTGAAGCTTGTTACACACAGCTTATCCTTGCAAAACCAATATTGGACGCAACGAGAAGATGAAAACCTGAAGTGGGGAGACATAAACCTGTTTACAAATGACTTTTCCGAAGAAGTAGGCAAAGCGTTGTTTTATCACAGGGTCATCGAGCGCGGCAGAGTAGATGCCGCATACTACAGGACTCCCGAAGGATGTAGCATAGGAGAGCTGAACAAGCGTTGGACCATAGAAAATGGTGAAAGATATTTGATAAAAGAGGGCGGCACAAATGGGGAAGAAGCGGTCAACGAAGTATTAGCGTCTTCTTTAGCGGCAATGATAGACCTTCCGTGTGCCGAATACTCTCTTGTAATAGACGAAGAACTTAATAGAGCATATTCAAAGAGCAAGTGCTTTACCGATGAGAACACCGAAATTATTCACATGACGGACCTGTTTGATGAATACGGTTATCCTGAGAACGGAAAGTTCAGTAAATACTACTATGACTGGACTGTAAATTTATTGGACGGATTGAACATCCCGAATGGCGGCGAAAGCATTGATAAGATGCTTTGCGTTGACTATATTATGGCTCAGACCGACAGGCACTATAACAATATAGCTGTTTTGCATAATATTGTCAGTGACAACTTTACGGTAGCGCCGCTTTACGACTCTGGAAAAGCGAATTATTACAATGCTCTTAATTGGCGGCATATAATTTCGACCAAAGATGTTAAAGGAAGACCGTTCGGCAGTGGGAGCTATGTAAGCCTTGAAGAACAAATACAGGATATAGAACATAACGTTGATATATCCAGAGCTGATATTACGGCTATAGAAAGTCAGTATAGAGAGAATATGAATTTGGTCGGTGCGAGTCGCGAAAAAACGGATAAGCTCTTTGCGTGTCTGCGCGAAAGAGCTGAACGCTTGGAACGAATATTTGGAGAACGCAAACCGACTATTGACAAATCGCAAAGAACTGATATAATATAAATAGCTCGTCTGCCATGTGTAGAAGGAGTTTTCAGAAACGTCTCAACATCGTTGGGGCGTTTTTTGTTTTATGCGCTCCGCAAAATGTGCAAAATGTGCAAAAATAATGCGAGTTTCAGAAACTATATAATAAAAGGCATAATGCACAAAAAGGAAGGAAAACATTTGTATATGTTTATCTATTGGAAATCAATATATACTATTGACAATCAATAGAATGTGTGATATAATAAATACATAAGGTCAGGGGA